>Ga0155230_114_pt1 | contig 230174 bp, 224 predicted proteins | sample RifCSPhighO2_02_FD_106198 | JGI IMG/M metagenome (GOLD analysis project Ga0155230, IMG submission 106198) | Candidatus Yanofskybacteria bacterium RIFCSPHIGHO2_02_FULL_44_36b | reverse complement strand
AAAAGACAAAATGAGCTACACATATCGGATTATCTACCGCTCCAATGAGCGGACTTTGACGACAGGGGAAATAGATCCGATCCAAGTAAAAATCGTTGAAGAAACTCAAAAACAATTTAGGGCGGATATTAGGTAAAAAACTTATAAAAAATCGGCCATTTAGGCCGATTTTTTATACACAAAATCCATTGTAATTTGTATAGGAAAATGATACAATTTACTTACTACTCATATGCCAGATAATAACTCATATACCGCAAAAGATATTCAGGTTCTGGAGGGTCTGGAGCCGGTCCGGAAAAGGCCGGGGATGTATATCGGTTCTACCGGTCCGGACGGTCTTCATCATCTTGTCAAAGAGCTTTTTGATAATTCTTTAGACGAGGCTCTGGCTGGTTACGCGAAAAATATTGATGTCACTATCCTGCCGAATAACCAGGTCCGAGTCGGCGACGATGGTCGCGGCATTCCGACTGATCCTCATCCCAGGCTCAAAAAGTCCGCTCTCGAATTAGCGGCAACGACACTCCATGCCGGCGGAAAATTCGGGGGCGATTCATATAAAGTTTCCGGCGGCTTGCATGGCGTCGGCCTTTCTGTGGTAAACGCTCTTTCGACGTGGATGAAAATCGAAGTTCACCGCAAGCCGGATGTTTTTGTTCAAGAGTATAAGATTGGAAAACCGCTTGGTCCTGTAAAGAAAATCGGCAAGACAAACAAAACCGGAACGATTGTGACATTTGAACCCGATTCGTCGATTTTTGAAACGATCCAATTCGACAAGAACACATTGCTTAACCATTTCCGTCAGCAGGCATATCTAACAAAAGGTATTTCCGTAGCTATAACCGACCAAAGAGCGCCCTTGATTATCGGCGAGGGCAAAGAAAAAAAAGAATTTTTTGATGAATACAAGTTCTATTTCGAGGGCGGCATCGTTTCCTTTGTCAAATTCTTGAATCGCGGGGAGGAAACCAAGCACCAGAATATTTTCTACGTCGACAAGGAGCATGAGGGCATAGAAGTTGAAGTCGCTTTGCAGTATGTGGACGAACTCTCCACTCGGGAGATGGGTTTTGCTAATAATATTCACACGATCGAAGGTGGAACGCACATCACTGGTTTCCGCGCGGCAATTACCCGGCTTTTGAATGATTACGCCCGCAAGAACGGCTACCTGAAAGAAAAAGAAGACAATTTAACGGGCGAAGATATTCGCGAGGGTTTAACGGCCGTAATTCTGGTTAAAATTAAATCACAGAATTTGCAATTTGAAGGCCAGACCAAGGCCAAACTTGGAAATACCGAAGCCCGTACTGCCGTAGAAACGGTTGTTTCAACTGAATTTGCTGATTGGCTCGAAAGAAACCCAACTGACGCGAGACAAATGATTGAGAAGGTTATTCTCGCATCGAAGGCGCGCCTTGCGGCCAGGGCGGCCAGGGATACAGTCTTGCGAAAGGGTGCTCTTGAAGGCATGACTTTGCCCGGAAAGCTGGCCGATTGCTCCAGCCGCGATGCCTCAGAATCGGAATTATTCATAGTGGAAGGAGACAGTGCCGGCGGAAGTAGCAAAGGTGCGCGGGATAGAAGGACGCAAGCAATATTGCCTTTGCGGGGAAAAATATTGAATGTGGAGAAAGCCAGATTGGATAAAATGCTTACATCGCAGGAGATAAGGAATTTAATCATAGCTCTCGGAACGGCTATTGCCGAAGAATTTGACATCGAAAAACTGCGGTATCACAAAATTGTAATAATGACTGATGCCGATAGTGTCACGGGCGATACGCCCATGATGATTTTTGATAAGAAGAAAAATCTGTTGAGAAAAGTCAGAATCGGAGATTTCATTGAAAAGGAATGCGACAAGACCGAAAATTATCAGGTATTTGCCTGCGACCTAAAAAGAAAAAGTTTTACCTTGAGAAATATTGAAAAAACAATAAGGCATCCCCTGCGTAAAAAGTTATATGAAATTACAACCCGGTATGGCTACAAACTGAAGATTACTTCTGATCATGGCGTCTTCGTGGTTAGGGACAACGAGATTAATACACTGAAAACAAGTGAAATTAAAAAAGGAGACAAAATCATAACTCCCCGATATCTTCCCAGAATTGACAAGGAAATAACATTTAAAATTGCTGAAAAAATAAGAGAGTCTAAAGACGCGGAAAGAATACAGATTAAAGTCCCCATTGGACATTTTGATTCAAAAATACCTCTGAACGCCTGGATTGATTTATCTTCGGAGAGATGGTCCCAGCTCCAAGCGTTAAGACAGGCCACAGGAATATCGAGAGTTAAAATGGCCGGAATGATTGGACTTTATCCACCCGTTTTGCAGCAATGGGAAAGCAAAATTGATAATGTAATGCCCAAATTTGAGTATTTAAAAAAATACCTTGATAAAATAAAAGCCGATTCAAAAAATATTCTTAAACCGGCCCAAGTGTATATTCCGCTGTCATCCTGGAAAGGGGAGTTTCCTGATAATGCCGAGTATTATAAAAACAACCATACTAAAAAATTCATCCACAGTTTAAAGCTGGATGAGGATCTTGCATACTTGCTCGGCTGGTATGTCGGTGATGGTTGTTCCATGTTCTTCGGAAAAAATGCGCATCGTTTTTCCATTAGCTTTGGAAAAGAAAAAACAAAACACATTGACAGTCTGACCGGTATAATAAACCAGAAGTTTGATGTCCGTCCTTTTATTGAAACCAGGAAAGATTCGGGCCAGCTTGTTTTTCACTCACTTGAATTCATGGTCTTGCTTGATATCTTGGGGCTTTTGGGCAAAAAGTCATACGATAAGTTTATCCCCGACGAAATATTCAGCGCCAATAAAAAAGTTCAGGAAAGTTTCTTGAGGGGATATCTGGAAAGCGATGGATGCATCATTGTAAAGGAATATGAAAAATCGTCGACAATCCGGATAAGTTTTTCAACAGTATCCGAAGAATTAAATCAGGGACTGCTTTTGCTTATGCGCCAGTTGGGGGTATTTGCGTCCGTCACCAGCGGGACAAATAAAGACCATTATTTAAAAAACGGAATAAAGGTTTCCAGCCGAAGACTGGGATATATTGTTTCCGTTAACGGCATCGAGCAGCTGAAGCAGTTAAAAAATATTTGGTTCAATCACAAGAATGCGCCCAAACTTCAGAAGTATATAGATTCACATGACGGAACCAAAAATTCATATCCAAAGGAAAAATTCGGAGATTCCGTTTTGCTTCCGATTACCGATATTAAAGAAATAAAACCTAATGGCGCATATGTATATGATATTGCCGTTAAGGCCGATGAGAATTTTGTTGCCGGGCCGGGAAGCATATTGTGCCACAATACTGATGGATCGCACATTCGGACCCTATTATTAACTCTTTTCTACCGATATTTTCCTCAAATTGTGGAAAAAGGATATCTATACATTGCCCAGCCGCCTCTGTATCGAATTCAAAAAGGAAACAAAATTCAATATGCTTTCAATGACATAGAAAAAGAAAAATTCATAAAGGAAATTCAATCGGCCGCCGGAGCAGTACGAGCCAAGAAAGTAAAAGATGATTTGGAATGGGAGGTAACTCCCGTTTCCGATGACGGTGAGGCTGTGCCAGAAACGGCAACTGGGGAAGAAAAAATATCCGGCCTATCAATCCAGCGTTACAAAGGTTTGGGTGAAATGAATCCGGAACAGCTTTGGGAAACAACGCTTGATCCGGATAAAAGAGTTTTGCTGCAGGTTACGATTAAAGACGCCCAAGCGGCCGACAAGGTTTTTGACATTCTCATGGGGTCGGAAGTTCTGCCGAGGAAAAAATTCATACAAACACACGCCAAATCCGTGCAGAATCTTGATGTATAGACTTACTCGGCCTTGTTTTGACAAGAGTTCGGGCCAGTGGTAATATTAAAATGTTATCAAAAGGCCCCGACAGGGGTTTTAAAATAGAAAAGATGGCAAAATTTATAGATTTCCTAAAAGAAGTGAAAATAGAATTGGGAAAAGTCAGCTGGCCGTCTCGGAAGCAGACCACCACTTACACGCTGGTTGTAATCGGTTTGAGCCTCTTTTTGGCTGTTTTTCTGGGCGCTTTAGACCTCGGTTTTCAATCTATAATCAATAATTTAATTTCCAGATAAATGCCCAAGCAAGTTACAACAGGCGAGCGCCAATGGTATGCTATCCACACATACTCCGGATATGAAGACAGCGTGGCTCGCAATTTAAAGCAGCGCGTGGAATCTTTAGGCTTTGAGAACAAGATATTCGATGTTTTGGTTCCCAAGGAGAAAAAAATTAAGATTAAGGGCGGAAAAAGAGAAATCGTTGAGGAAAAATTGTATCACGGCTACGTCTTGGTTGAGATGGTCGTGGATGACAGCTCGTGGTATGTTGTCAGAAACACTCCCAATGTTACCGGTTTCATCGGCGCCGGCACCGTTCCGACGCCTCTTTCAAAGGAGGAAGTCGACAATCTCATGAAAGCCATGGGTGTGGAGGAACCTAAATACAAGATTGACGTCGCTGTCGGCGATAGGGTAAAAATTACCGACGGCCCGTTCAAAGACTTTGACGGCAAGATTTCAGAAATTGACATGGAAAAAGGCAGGGTAAAAGTCTTGGTGACGATATTCGGACGAGAAACTCCGGTTGAACTGGATTTCTTGCAGATTAAAAAGATTTAACATATGGCAAAGAAAATAAAGACAATCGTAAAATTGCAAGTCGAGGGAGGAAGAGCAACTCCGGCGCCTCCTGTGGGCACGGCTTTGGGGCCTCATGGCATAAATTTGCAGCAGTTCGTGTTGCAGTTCAATGAAGCTACGAAAGAAAAGCAGGGCGAGGTGACTCCAGTTGAAATTACGATCTATGAAGACCGGACATTCGACTTTAAGCTAAAAACTCCGCCGGCGGCGTATCTTTTGCGTGTGGCGGCAGGGATTGAAAAGGGCTCTGGCGTACCCAATAAAAATAAAGTTGGCTCGGTTACCAAAACTCAAATTAAAGAAATTGCCGAAAAGAAGATTGGCGATCTCAATGCCAACGATATCGACGCGGCCACGAAAATCATCGAAGGCACCGCGCGAAGTATGGGGATAGAAATAAAATAGCCCTGAATAAATCAGAGCAGAATAGTGAGGGGAGAAAGTAGGAAAAGTCCAATGAAGGCAAGAACAGTTCGGGCTTTTCTAGAAAGAGAATTTTTGCGGATAAAAGCAGGATAAATAGAAGTAGTTATAAAGAGCAATCCGATAGCTGGAGCAAATCCTGTAAAAAATGTTACTGCCGCAATCTGTTTCCAGATTTCCATATTCTCACCTCACTGAATCTATTCCTGACTATATTATATTGTGCCAATTTGTCAAGTATTGAAATAACGGCACAATATAGGCGAATTGAGGTGAAGTGAAACCGGAGTAATAAAAAGGAGGCAATTAACTTGCCTCCTTTTTAAATTCTGATAGAATCGCACAAGTTCTTTGAGAGGGAAATATGAAAATATACATCATGTGTTCGCTGACAAACGGACATGACAATGCGTTTCTGTGCAGGTTGGTAACAGAGCTTGAGTCTCGTGGCCATGTTGTGACCAATAGTCATGTCGCAGAAACGGATTATGCGTTTGCTTTTTGCCGCAATGCCAATATCGCCCTGAATCTTATCGACAGACCGGAATACGCCTATCTTGTGCGTGACAAAGATTATTATTGGCTTGATCAGTCAGAAGTCATCCTCGGCTGGTTTATTGAAGGCAGTGCCGGCGCTTGTATGGAATTTGAGCACGCGCGTCTCCTCCACGATTTACAGATTCATGGCTTGCTGCGTACGACATCATCATTTGCTAGACGAATCGCCATGTTTTTCTTAAACAATAATGGAAAAAGGTCTCACATTCTACATGCCATCCATCCCGGTGAATGGGATTTTATCAGTCATCATTTTGTCGACTTAAAAGAGGATGCACTTAAACTGGCTATTGGAATCATTGAGGAGCTAGAATCATGATAATAAATCCTTATCCCGGCACGTACTTCGCTTTTGAAGGCATTGACGGCTGTGGAAAAACGACGCTGGTTGACATGTTTCTGGCTTGGCTTGGAGGAATAAAGCATCTTTCTGTTCGCCGGACAAAAGAACCGGACAAAAACGGTCTCTTCGGTAGACGAATCTACGAAGACTTATCAAGACCAAACGGGTTGCACGTTACTAATCCCGCACTCTTCCAGGGTTGGTACGCTTGCGACAGTCTTATTAATATTCGGGATAATGTCATTCCGGTTATATCAAAGAAAAATGGCGCCGTAGTATCAGATCGATCGCGGTTGTCAATGATTTACGGAGCCAAAAACATTCAAGAGGTTTATGAACTGTTGAATGTGAACAATGGGATTCTGGGAGTTCACTTTATATGGCCGGATGCGATTTTTGTTCTTGATGTGAGCGTTGAAGTTGCTATTGACCGTCTGAAACGCAAGGGGCGAACGCTTGACGGCCACGAGAGCGAAGATAAGCTGAAAACAGCGAGAGAATTGTATAAATTAGTGGCCAATCCACCTGAAGACGAGTCGTCGATAAGAAATGATTTTCCAAATTGCCATTTAATTAATGCTGAACGGGAAATAGATATAACTCTTGATGACGTTCTTAAAATAGCGGTCAAAATTTTGAACCGCCGCGGCCAACTCACCACGCCGCCCGAGGCCTAATCGGCCTCTTTTAATTTTCTTGTTTTGTAGTCCTGTTTGTGTTAGTCTCAGCAAAGTTTTTTAAAAGGAGATGGCAATGATTGAAGAGCAACTTCCGGACAGGATATTTGAAAATCCGGGCGTTACACTGAGACCAATCAGTGAAGGCGCGGAGAAGTGGCTGTATCGGCCGATACAATGCTTGGATCACGGATTTGTGTATTTGGTTGATTATACGGGTACGGACCTGTCTGTAGTTGATGCCGCGCGCGTATCCTATGGTCAAGGTACAAAATCTGTAAATACGGCCGAGGGGCTGATTCGTTATCTGCGCCGACATGTCCATACCTCGCCGTCAGAAATGGTTGAGGTTAAGTTTCACTGCAAGATGCCCATAGTGGTGGCGCGGCAATGGGTTCGCCATCGCACCGCCAATATCAATGAGTATTCCGGGCGTTACTCGGAAATGCTCGATGAATTCTATTTGCCCGCGCTTGACGATATCAAGGCTCAAGCCAAAGACAATAAACAGGGACGCGGCGATGAATTGCCTCTCGACATAAGACAAGAAGTCAGGACTCGCTTTGCAGAGGGCTATCGGCGCCAGTATGAAGATTATAAATGGTTTCTTGATGTTGGGGTGGCAAAAGAGATTGCCAGATTAGGTTTGCCGGTCGCGAACTACACGCAGTGGTATTGGAAAATCGATCTCCACAATCTAATGCATTTCTTGCGCTTACGCCTGGATTCTCATGCCCAGTATGAAATCAGAGTTTACGGCGAAGCCATGGCGCGTATTATAAAAGACGCATTTCCACTATCGTTCGGAGCGTTCGAAGATTACCAACTCCACGCAATAAGTTTTTCAAGATTGGAATTGGATGTGCTTAATGCCAATCAATGGCCGATGTCTCGTATTAAAGCCGATCGTGTTGTCAGTGCAGGCATAGCTAATAAACGGGAACAGGCGGAATTTATTGCAAAATTACAGAAGTTGAATTTTGTCCTTTAAGCCCAATAGGGCTTTTTTTATTGGTAATATTTTGATAACTTAGACCTATGAGAAAAGCGGTAATTGGCCTCGAAATCCACGTTGAGCTGAAAACGAAAACTAAAATGTTTTGTGATTCGTTGAATGACCCCGATGAAAAACATTCGAATATCAACATATGCCCGATTTGCCTGGGCCATCCGGGAACTCTTCCGGTTATAAACAAAGAAGCTGTCAATAAAGTCATCATGACCGGCCTGGCTTTAAATTGCCATATTGCGGAAGACACATTTTTTGAGAGAAAACATTATTTCTACCCGGATCTGCCCAAGGGCTACCAGATTTCCCAATACCAGAAACCGCTTTGCGAAAATGGGCATCTTGATATTGAGAATAAGAAAATAAGAATAACGCGAATTCATCTTGAAGAAGACGCCGGACGGCTTTATCATCCTGCCGGCGCCGACTATTCTCTCGTTGATTACAATCGGGCCGGAGTGCCACTGATGGAACTTGTTACCGAGCCGGATTTTGAGAACGGGGCAGAAGTCAGGCAATTCGCCGAGGAGTTGCAGTTAATTATGAGATATTTAGGTGTTTCTGACGCTGATATGGAAAAAGGCCAAATGCGCATTGAGGTGAACATATCACTGACTAAACCAAACGGGGAATGGGGGACGAAAGTAGAAATAAAAAATTTAAATTCAATTAAAGCCGCCGCCAATTCCGTAGACTATGAGGTTACCCGCCAGACGGAGCTGTTGGAAAAAGGCGAAGAAATCAAACAGGAAACGAGGGGCTGGGATGACACTAAAGGGATTACTATCAGCCAAAGATCAAAAGAAGAAGCCCAGGATTACAGGTATTTCCCCGAGCCAGATTTACCGCCGCTCCATTATGATAGTGATGAGGTGGAAGCTATTAAATCTCGAATTCCGGAGCTGCCGGATCAGCGAAGGCGGCGGTTTTCCAACCAGTATACTTTGCCCGTGTCCGATGTCGAAATTTTTACTACCGACAAAGAACTTGGGAATTATTTCGAAGATGTGGCCTCGGAGATTTTAACCTTTGATAAATTAAAGCATTTAAAAATGCCGCCAATCGGGGAGCAGCCCAAGCTTTTTAAATTGGCATCCAATTATCTGATAACGGAATTAAGCCGGATGGCCGCGGCTGTTTTTGCCGGTCCCAAAGACACGAAAATTACACCGGAAATGTTCGCCGATCTTGTAGTCAGAGTGTTTCACAAAGAAATATCATCCAGCGCCGCCCAAACCGTCCTTAAAGAAATGTTCGAAACGGGCAAATCTCCGGAAAACATCATCAAGGATAAAGATTTAGCGCAAATATCAGATACGGTGGAACTAGAATCCGTTGTCGAAAAAGTGATTGCCGATAATCCCAAAGCCGTCGTTGATTTTAAATCCGGCAAAACAGCGTCCCTTAAATTTTTAGTCGGAATGGCCATGCGCGAGAGTAGGGGTCGAGCCAATCCGCAAATTTTGGAGGAATTAATTAAGAGTATAATAAAATAACATGTTCAAAAAATTTTTTGCGAGCTTGATTAGATTCAACAGGCAGCGTGAACAATTGTCCAAAGAGATGACCAGCCGGGTCAGAGGAATTGAAGAGCAAGCCATCAACCTTGCGAGGGAGAAAGAATTTATGGAACGTCTTCAAAAAAAAGCTGATCATAAGGAAGAGCGGGATGATAAGAAGAGTGAAGCCGCATAGAAAACAATTTTCTTCTTGAAATTATTTTTACAGGTGGTAGTATGGGTCAGATCTTTGTGGAGACAACAATGCCAGCTCATGTTTCCCCAATTTCAAAAAGAAGTAAATCTCGGGAGGAACTAAAAGTGAAAAGGACTATTTATTTAGATGAATTTCTTGATTGGGAAGTCGGCGCGTTAGTTGGTCCTTACGGAGGTAACCGATCTGAAGTTGTCAGATTTATTCTTTCTCGATGGATAAATTCACATTCAGTTGAAATATCTGGCACGACTGAGAATTATAAGAAATTCCAGCAACAATGCTCCCTTGCCGTTAAAAAATTAAAGATTTCTGAATAAAAATCTAATAGCTAAACCTGGGTTTTTGATCCAGGTTATTTTTTTATTTCTCTTGAACCAGGTCATCTGACGTTTGGCGTAGTTTATTATCTCCCGTAACAACATCTCTTCCATTTCCTTCCGGTCAATTCTCTTTTGAAGATATCTGCTAACCCAGCGGTATTCTAATCCCAATTCTTCTAATCGTTTCCAAGTTAAGCCCTTGGTATGCAATTTTTCAACCTCTTTTATCATTCCTTTTCTTAATCTTTCTTTGAGCCGCTTTTTAATTATTTGTTTTAAATTTACAGGATTTAAACCTAACCATAGAACATTGTACTTAGGCTTTTGTTGATGATATTTTGTGTCCAAAAGTGGAACTTTCTCAACGGCAGCCAATATTTCCAATGCCCTAATCAATCGGCGCTTGTTTTTCGATTCTATGGTTTGGGCTCTTTTGGCATCAAGTTTTCTCAATCTGGCAAAAAGTTCTTCGACTGACATTTTTTCCAATTGAGCTCGTAATTTTTTGTTAGGCGGCACATCGGGAAAATTTAGGTCATAAACTAACGCGTCAATATATAGTCCGGTGCCCCCGACTACAATCGGCAGCCTCCCGCGCTTCGAGATATCGTTGATTTCTTTTTCAGCGAGTTTCTTGAAATCATTAACCGTGAATTGTTTATTGGGATTGGCGACGTCAATTAAATGATGGGAAACCGTTTTTTGTTCTTTTTTTGTAACTTTGCCCGTCCCAATATCCATGCCGCGATAAACCTGCCGTGAGTCCGCGGAGATAATTTCTCCCTCAAGCCGTTTTGCTAATCTTATAGACAGATCAGATTTTCCGCTCGCTGTCGGTCCGACAATTACGATTATTTTTTGTTTCATAAAAAAAGAGGCTTATGCCTCATGTTGTTGGCCAATTGGGACAGGTGTCTTTTATGTGTAACGCAGTATCATAGCCGACGTGAAACCAGAATTTGGAAAAACATTTAGGGCATTGATTAATGATAATAAATAAAGAACCGTCATCGATATCTAGACCTATGCCTACAAAACCAACCACATATTTGCCGTCAGGATCCATTATGTGATTAGAGAATTTCCCGCAGTCACGACAAGTATAGTTTTTTGAGTGTTCGGCTGTCGATATGTCTACACCCCAAGTTTTTAATGTCTCAATCATTAGCCCTCCAAAAAACTATGGGATATGATACGTCTTGTCGCGTATTTGGTCAAGAATATTTTAAGTTAACCCTTTTGATTTGGGATATTTTCGGGTATAATACAGACCGTCTTTTCTAGGGGGATCTTTGAAAAAATGGAGTGACACCTGGCCTTTCCTGGGGGCACTGGCTCTGCTTACGATAGCCAATGGCGATTGGGTGCTTATGCCTTTCGTTATGTATCATGTGAAATTATTTTGGGTGCAATTTGCCATTTTGGTCGTTCTTCTTAACGTAGAGCTCTTCGCCTGGTATAAATTCTGGCGCTGGTTTTTTCTGACATTTCTCCCTGAAAGAAAAAAAATCAGAGACACTATCGACTTCACAAAAGAAGTCGCCGGTGAATTGAAAGCCCAAGGCACTGCTGATAAAATTATCAGATTTTTTGAAACAACATTCGAATGGGTAGTTCATCCCAATCGCTGGCTTTTCAGAACCATAAAAGCCGGCGGCCATGCGGGGATGTTTTTTTTGGGCTGGGAACCGTTTATGTCTGGCGGAAGATTGGCAGGCACAATCGTATGCGCTACCGCTAATTTTAAAACGGGACTTTACTCATTGGTTGCTGGTAACTGCGTCCACATCCTGATTGCTATGGGGTCCTGGAATGTCGTCTTCTATCTCTGGGAAAAGTATAGGGATTTTTTCTTTATTTTACTGGCTATCTCTGTGTTGTACTTTGTACTCGGCAAAACGCGGGGGCGGTTAAAAATTCTAACCGCCAAAAAGACTCCCTAGAGAGTCTTTTTTAGTATTTCTTCTTTGAGTTGGATGATTAATTTTTCCAGCTCCATTTGGCCGATGTCACCTTTGCCGCGCTGACGGACGGCAACAGCATTGGCGGCTATTTCTTTTTCCCCGACGATTAAAAGATATGGCACTTTTTGCATTTCCGCCTCACGGATTCTTTTGCCCAGAGTTTCACTGGCTTCAGACATCTCTGCTCTCATTCCTGATTCCTTGAACTGGTTGAATACAGATTTGGCGTATTCAGAGAATTTTTCACTGACCGGAATGATAATCACTTGCACCGGCGCCAGCCAGAGAGGGAACGCGCCGGCATAATGCTCGATTAAAACGCCCAGAAATCTTTCAAATGAACCAAAGATTGCCCGGTGAATCATAACCGGTCTTTGGGCCACCCCGTTTTCATCAATGTATTCCAGTTTAAATCTTTCCGGCATCTGGAAATCAAGCTGGATTGTGGCGAGCTGGTGCTCGCGGCCGATGGCATCTTTGGCATGAATATCAATTTTCGGTCCGTAGAAAGCGCCATCTTTGGGCTTAGTCTGATAATCCAGTTTTAATTTTTTTAATATGCTCTCGAGCGCCTCTTCGGCTTTTTTCCAAAGCCGGGGATCGCCCATGGCCTTGTCGGGCCTGGTGGCAAACCTGAAACTGATTGGCAAACCGAAAATTGTGTAAAGTTCTTGTGTGTATTTCAAAAGATCGCTGACCTCGTCTTCGATTTGATCTGGCCGGCAGAAAACGTGGGCATCATCTTGGACAAATTGGCGGACTCGGAAAAGACCGCCCAACACGCCGCGCAATTCATTGCGGTGCAATTTGCCTGTCGGTTCGGCCAGGCGAATCGGCAGGTCGCGATAAGAACGCAACCTTGAAGAATATATCAATGTGCCTTCGGGACAATTCATAGGCTTCAAGACATAAGTTTCCTTATCAATGTCAAACCAAAATCCGTTATCATGATAGTGTTCCCAGTGGCCGGATGTTTCGTATAATTCCTTTTTGACCATAACCGGTGTCGAGACTTCGCCGTAGCCGTAGCGATCATTCATCGAGCGGATGAATTTTTCCATTTCTTTCCAAATAATCATTCCCTTGGGATGCCAGAAAATTGTGCCGGGGGATACCTCGTGCTGGGAAAATAGATCAAGCTGTTGGGCGAGGACGCGATGGTCTCTTTTTTTGGCCTCTTCGAGCATGGCCAGATAGTTATCGAGTTCTTCTTTGGTGGCGAAAGCATAGCCATAAACGCGCGTGAGTTGGGGATTCTTTTCATTGCCCTGCCAATATGCGCCGGCGACGCGCGATAATTTGAACCCATCTTTTGGCAAATCGCCCGTGTTTTCGACATGTGGGCCCTTACAGAGATCGGTGAACCCGCCCGCGGCTGGTCCAATGTGGTAAAAAGATATTTCACCGCTTTTTTGCTTCTCAATATCCGCTTCCTCAATCGCCATTCTCTCGCCGGATTTAATTTGTTCCAAGAGCTGCAATTTATATTTCTGGCCCTGCACCGAAGCGTCCTTAATCGCCTGGTCAATCGGAATATGCAAATGTTCAACCGGAATCTTTTCGGCGATTATCTTTCTCATCTTTTTTTCTATCTCGTTAAAATCTTCCTGCGAGAATTTATGCTCCGAGTCAAAATCGTAATAGAAGCCGTCTTCTATAACGGGGCCGATTCCAAATTTAACATCGGGATATAGCTGTTTCACGGCATAAGCCATGACATGAGCCAGGGTGTGCCTTATTGTTTCAATCGGATATTTCATTCTTTTTGAAGATACCAAAGTTTGCTTTAAATGAAAACTCCTGCTCTACAGTCGATATAGAGAGCAGGAGTTTCTAAAATGCCAAACAACATCCTCTCTCTAGGGCAGTCTAGTTCGAGACGTTGTTCGGCTTGGAATCATGAAACAATGATAGCAGATATTATTTAATCAAGGAAGGGGGCTGTGGAAATCTAGACGCATTCAAAAAGAAGAGTTTAACTTAAAGCGGCGATTGTCTGGACATCATCGCATAAAATTTTCAGCGTGCCGTCCCTGTCATTGACTTTGCCGGTGGCAACAATGACACTGTTTTCTTTCCAGGCATCGGGATATTTTTCAAGCAACCCCGGAAAAACAACCAATTCGATTTTTGAAGAAACATCTTCCAGCCATGAAAAAACCATAGGCTTGCCTGTTTTTGTAAATATTTTTTGCGTCTTCGTCACTATACCGGCGACTTTTATGAGACTGCCGTTGCCGTGTATTTCTTTAATCGGCACTACGCGGTGTCGGGAAATTTGTTCCTGGTAATCGGCCAGGGGGTGATCGGAAACGAACAATCCCAGCAGTTCTTTTTCCCACATAAGTTTCTCCCAGCGCTTTGCCGGATTGGCCGCTATTAGGCGCAGGGAAGGCATTACAATCTGGCTGTTTCCAAAAAGACTCGTTTGTCCCCCTAAAGCATTTTTTTGTTTTTCCCGGGCGTGATTTAAAAGGAGATCCACATTGGCCAGAAGAGATCCTCTTTCTCCAAACTGATCCATGGCGCCGCAGCGTATAAGGCTCTCGAGAGATTTTTTGTTGATGTCCTTGCTTTGAATTCTGGTGACAAAATCTTCTATGGTGACAAACGGGCCGTTTTTTTCTCTCTCGGCGATAATGGCATTGGCCGGACTTTCGCCCAGATTTTTAATTGTCAGCAGGCCGAATCTTATTTTGTCCTCGATAATGGTGAAATCTTTATAAGAAGAATTGACATCTGGCGGCAAAACCGGAATTCCCATTCTTTTACATTCGGTTATAATCTCGGCTATTTTTTCCACATCACCGGCTTCGGCAGTTAAAATGGCGCACATGTATTCGACGGGATGGTTCGCCTTCATGTAGGCGGTTTGATAGGCGACGCGCCCGTAACAGGCGGCATGAGAATTGTGAACAATAAAATCATTGGCCACAAAATTATGCTCTCCTTCTATTTCAAGATCATATGTTTTTTCATACCCGACATATTTTATCTCTTTAACTTCATCCCAATATATATCGGTGTTTGATAATATTGATATCTCCTGACTATGTAGAATATCTGCCATATTTTGGATAGTTTCTCTTAAATATCCTATTTTTCTTTTGTCTTTAAGCAGCAGTCGTTCTGACACTCCGGACATGGCGGCGAAAGAAGCATAGCTGTAACCTTGAGCGATAATAGTCTTTCTGATAATGTCCCTTATCAAATCAACAGGGATAATATCAGCGCTACCTCGCGCGGCCCATTTTTTCAGAGAGCCGTTGATTATTGGATGTTTTTTAAGAACATCATTAGAACATTCTTTTTTTTGTCCAATAAAATAAGGCGAGAAGTTTTTTATAAATTTTTCTATGTTGTCCCAGCGGCTTACATAAAGACCGAATCCTTTTTTAATTGTGCCGCGGTATTTAACTGATTTTTTATGGACAGTGCTTAAAATTCCAAATCTTAACAAAAGATGTTGTAGCTGATAAATCAGTTTTTCAGAGGAAGTTGCATAAAAAATTTGGGGCCAATTTTCTTTTAAAGTAATACTACCGTCTCCTTGGAACATTTTTCCAATAAGAATGGCCAATTTTTCTTTCGGCAAATTAAACACAAAATCAGGCATGAATTTATCTGTCGCCTTTTTATGTTTTAATCCGAGTGTTTCTATGAACTCAACCAATTCCGAAGGCCGACTTATATTCACTCTTTTGGAATATACAGAAGTTGCAGCTTTGCTTGTATTTAGAACGGCAGTCGTGTTATTGAACTTCTTAAGACTATCCGAATAATCGTTTATCTCATCGTGTTGGGTTGAATAAAAATAAACTCCAGACGGATGACACAAATTTCCTTCTGCCAAGAGATAACCCAAAACAACTAATTTAAAATCTGGGACGGCAGTCGTGATTTTGGCGGTCTCTATTAATCTTGGTACGGCGATTTTGCTGCCGATAGAAATCTTGTCTAGGCGACACCAGCCGTTAGCGCACAAAAATGGATGATTATTAGTAGCTTTAATAAACCGTCCACTTCTTGTTTTAAGTTCAAAAACTTTTTTTGTTCCGTTTTCGAAAACATTCAATACTTTGGAGGGCTTAAGCTTCATATTATCAGCAAGGGACAACACTCTTTTTATTTTTTTGTTATTGTTATATAAATCTTTAATTTTAATCAGATTACCTGTGTCATAATCGTACACTAGGGCATCGCCGCTTAAACATTTATTAAACCCGTAGCCCTGAAAAGGCTCGAACAGGTCCCATATTTTCTCGGCTTCTTCTTTTGTCATGCCGCTGTGTTTCTGACACCCAGCCACGAATATTTCGTGCTGCTTCGCCATTTCCGCCGGAATTTTCTTTCCCACTGCTTTTCTGAATTTATCCACCGTTTCCCAGTTATATCCCGCCAATTCCATGGCCGTAAAAAGAAGGTCATCCTGATAGACTAGAATGCCATAAGACCTCTTCAAAAAATTCTCCGCCTTGGGATGAAAATATGAAATTGTTTTTTTCCCATGCTTTCGGGCAATATATTCCGGTATATTATTCATCGGCCCCGGACGATACAGAGCGACCATGGCGTTGATATCATCAACCGATGTCGGCTTCAAATCGACAAGATGTTTGGTCATGCCCGAGCCGTTTAACTGGAACAGGCCTTCAGTTTCTCCGCGGGCGAGCATGGCGAATGTTTTCTTGTCGTCGAACGGGATATTTTCAATATCAATATTTATACCTCTTAGTTTTTTGACTAATCTGACAGCGTCTTCCAAAATTGCCAGATTTCTTATGCCCAGAAAATCAAGCTTTGTTAGCCCGATTCCGTCTTCGCCGACCGTGTACATGTCATATTGGGTTATCAGCTTGTCTCCCGATTTGGGATCATATTGTATCGGTACGTATTCAATGAGAGGTTTGGGAGAAATAACGACGCCGGCGGCGTGGACTGATACGTGACGGACAGTTCCTTCGAGCTTTCTGGCAATGTCCAACACCTCTTTGGCTTCGTTATTCTCTTCGCATATCTTCTTTAATTCCGGCTCCATTTCCATGGCGTGTTCAATCGTCATTGGAAATCCTTGGGAGCCCATAGGTATTAATTTGGCGATGCGGTCGCCGAATTCATAAGGTTTGCCTAACGCGCGGGCGACGTCCCTGACGGCGCCTCGGGCCATCATGGTTCCGAATGTTCCGATTTGGGCCACCTTGTCGGCACCGTATTTTTGTTTGGCGTATTCGATTACTTCTTCTCTCCTGTCATCGGCGAAATCCATATCGATATCTGGCGCGGAAGGACGGAATGGATTTAGGAAGCGTTCAAAAGGCAACTGAAATTCAATCGGATTGACGTTTGTGATGCCGGAAAGATAGGCGACAAGAGAGCCGGCTGCGGAACCCCGAACAGTGGTGTATATGCCTTTTTCTCTCGCGAATCTTAAAAGATCGGCAACTACCAGAAAATACGGAGAATAGTTTTTCTGTGTTATTATCTGAAGTTCGAAATTTCTCCTCTGTTCTATTTCTAAATTTTCACCGAGGTTTTTCTCGATGACGCCTTTTTTAGTCAATTCATCGAGCATTTGATCGGCCGTTTTCCCCTCTTCCAGAGGAAAATTCGGAAAAACAAATTTTCCCAATGTTATGTCGACATCGCATCTTTCGGCTATCTTTTCGGTATTTTCAACTGCTTCGGGTATGTCTTTAAACCATTCCAAAGCCTCATCCGTAGAAATTAAATGGTATTTTCCGGTGCCGGAAAATATATTCATGTCTTCGACATCGGTGGCGGTGGCGATGGCCACAAGTGTTTTATGGGCAAAAGCGTCATCGGGCCTTAAGTAGTGGGAATCTTGAGTTGCGACTAGGGGAATATTTAATTTTTTTGAAAAATCGATTATCGCCTTTCTCCAGTCCCAGAATCCTTCGACATCAGGATGATGCATTATTTCCAGAAAGTAGTTTTCGGCTCCGAATATCTCTTGGTATTCGAGAATCAATTTCTCTGCTTTTTCTAGTTGCTTCGATTGGATAAGGCGGGCCAATTCGCCGGCCGGGCAGCCGGAAAGGCATATTAAACCTTCGGAGCTTTCTTTAAGAAGCTGCTTGTCCACGCGCGGCCGATAATAGTAGCCCTCAAGGTGCGCCGCCGTCGTGAGTTTAATCAGATTTTGATAGCCGACATTGTTATATGCCAAAAGAGTAAGATGATAGCGCTTGTTGTCTACGTTCGCTTCCTTATTGAATCTCGTCCGATTGGCCACGTATGCCTCAACTCCGATTATGGGTTTGATGTTATTTTTTTTGCACGCGCTGTAAAATTCAATCGTGCCGTACATGGCGCCATGATCCGTCAAAGCTATTGCCGGCATGCCCATTTCTTTGGCCAATTTGACCATGTCGTCTATTTTCGACATGCCATCTAGAAGGGAATAATGGGAATGCGTATGGAGGTGGACGAATTTCATCGGCTCCATTTTACCATTCCGCCCCGGTCAGGCAACGTGGACAACTTCTAATTGAATGTTGATTCATACGACAGCTTGAATATTCATAAATAATGTGATAAGATATAAAAACTTATATGGCCGTACCACGTCACCACATGGCTAAAGGCAAGCAGAAGAGGCGACGCAGTCACCTTGCTTTAAAGCCGAAAAAATTATCTGCTTGTCCTCAATGCAAAAGAAATATTTTGCCGCATATGATGTGCAAATTTTGTGGTTATTACAAAGGCCGTGAAATTGTTAACGTTTTGGCTAAAGAACTGAAGAAAAAAGAAAAACGTCAGCATTCGGCAGCTCATTAATGGCATCTCGACACTTATCAAGAAGCGTAGCTATGCAATCCCTCTACGAGTGGGATTTTAGGGGGCGCAAAAATGACGAGTTGATTGGCATAGTCGACCGCAACGTTGCCGAATACGCTTCCGGGCTGGAAGATACGTCTTTCATATACATGCTGGTAAAAGGCATAATCGAAAATATTGATTCACTGGATAAGATTATAGAAAAAGCGGCGCCTCAATGGCCGCTGGAACAAATTGCCATCGTGGACAGGAATGTCTTGAGGCTGGGCCTGTACGAGCTGCTGCACGGCAACAGGGATGAGGTGCCGCCCAAAGTGGCGATAAACGAAGCGATTGAACTGGCCAAGTCTTTCGGCGGAGAATCGTCGGGTAAATTCGTGAACGGCGTTCTGGGCACGGTATATCGTGAAATCGGAGAACCGGGCAAGGAACAGACGTCAAAAAAGAAAGAAGAAATTAAATCAGCTGAAAGTTCAGCTTAGCCATTCATCGGACACGTGTCCGCTGAATGTCTAATCTTCACCTTCAGCATATGTAATGGACATTTCTCCATTGGAGCAAAAAATCGGTTATTCTTTTTCAAACAAAGACCATCTCCTGACCGCGCTCACTCATCGATCCTATCTCAATGAAAATCCGAAATGGCCCCTGGATCATAATGAAAGGCTGGAATTTTTGGGCGATGCCGTTTTGGAATTAGTGGTAACTGAATTCTTATTCAACAATTACCCCAATCCCGAAGGAGAACTTACGAATTGGCGGGCGGCTCTGGTGAATGCCGTAATACTTTCGAAGATTTCCAATGAGTTTGATTTGAATGAATATGTCCTGCTCTCCCGAGGTGAGGCCAAAGATACAGGCCGGGCCCGGCAATACATATTGGCCAACGCGTTTGAATCGCTGATTGGAGCCATATATCTTGATAGCGGATACGAACCGTGCAAGGAATTCATCGCCCGTTTCGTGCTGAAAGAATTGCCGGAGATTATCTCCCAAAAACTTTATCGCGACGCCAAGAGTCTTTTTCAGGAAAAAGCCCAGGAAAAAGTCGGTATCACGCCGACGTACGAGGTAGTTGACGAATGGGGCCCGGACCATGCTAGAAATTTCAAGGTCGGTGTGTTTCTCGAAAAAGAATTGATTGCCGAGGGCGAAGGACCGTCAAAACAAGAAGCCCAGCAAAAAGCCGCCGACGAAGGATTAAAAAAGAAAAACTGGTAAACGCAAAGCCCGCGGACTTTGCGCGGGCTTTAGGTGAGGTCTTCGGGGATAGCTAAGGTTCGTGTCCCAGCCAATTCCTTGATGACCATTTTCCGGCCTCTGATTTGACGGATCAACTCCAAACGAGACTCTCTGCGAGTCTTGGCGGCGATCTTGAGTTCTGCGACCGACGTGAGGAGAAGTTCGTCTTTGATTTTTTTCTCGACCATAACCGGAAAATCAAAGAGCTTATAGAGAATACAACAATGCCAGTGATGTTCCTCTACGTCCCGGCGTCGCCTTCTGTTTAAACCTATAGTTTCTGATGTAACGAGCGTTCGCGTGTATTTCAGAAGAAGATTTTGCCTTTGGACGAATTTTTCAACTCGCATTGTGTGCCTCTCAAATCATATAATTTTAACGGCGGATTTAAAAGTTGATATCTTTTTAAATGCTAAAATTTGCATAAAATTGCCGTATTTGTTATTATTTCAAGGCTTTATGTTAAATATACGACTCCAAAGAACCGGAAAGCGCGGCCAAGCCCACTTTCGTATAATCATCGCCGAACATACCAAGAAACCGAAAGGCGAGGTCCTTGAGCTTTTAGGTTACTATAATCCGCACGAAAACAAGCTGGAGGCTAAGCTTGATCGGATTGAATACTGGATATCAAAAGGCGCGGGTATTTCGCCGACGGTCAATAATCTGTTAGTTAACTATAAAATATGGGATAGGCCCAAGATGCAGACATGGAAGCCGAAAAAGAAGGAAAAAACATCGCCGCAGAATGCGCCGGTAAAAACTGAAAAAGCGGCCGATGCAGTACCTGAAAAACCTGCCGAAAACTCCACGGTAAGCCAGGCCACAGTCGAGCCATCACCGGAGATACAGCTTGAAACTCAACCCGAAGCTTCAAAAGAACAACCAAACCCGACCCAATAACAAATCCCTCGTGTGAGGGATTTGTCCTTTATATGAATACATAATTTTTTCTTTTCCAATTTTTTGACAGTCGTAATACTTTTTCTGCCGTTCTCCTTTTTCTCATTAGTGTAGGAATTTTGATAGAGTAGTAGAGCCATTTCAAAAGTGATATTGATTCGTGACGAGCAATTTTGATCTGCCAAATAATGGCCCTGTTTTTTATTTTTGACTCGCGTCTGATCAAGGCTCCTGATACTCCAGTAATTTTAATAATTTTATTTCTGAGCCAAAGAATGTGTCGTTCGCTCGCAGAAATGAAGTATGTGTACGTTCTTAAATTATCGTAATGTCTTTTCTTGTACAAACCATATTTATCCCTATAGAGAATAATAGACCCATCGCCGTCTAAGTGTCCACGCAGAAAATCTCTGAAATATTTGTCTGGAATATTAATCTCACCAATAGTTAGACTTTTTGCGGGATGAATTCCGATTGTTCTCAACCATTTATAGAATTGGACATTTCCAAATTGAACATAGTAACAATTTAGAATCCCGTCTTTGCATGTTTTATTCTTAAGATTCAGACATTTTTTAAAGGTTTGTACCAGCTGTCTGTCCGCAGATTTAAAAGTCATGTGCCGACCATCCGGGGACAGATTTCCATCCGTTGCAATGAGGCCTGTTGCGTAGGCCAAGTCTGGAGTCCAAGGAAAAGTTATGTCAGGTAATTTTTGTCTAGACATGATGTGTGGCTTCTCAAAAAACCGTTTAGTTCGTTTGTGGTGCCGCTGGTGGGAGTCGAACCCACATGGCCGTGAGGCCACACGATTTTGAGTCGTGCGTGTAAAACCAATTCCACCACAGCGGCAGATATTGAACAATTCTATCATTTTTATACCCCATTTTCAATTGCAAAATACAAGGCAGGTGATATGATGAATTTGAAAAATGTTTTGATCTCATGGCTCGAATAATCGCAATGTGCAACGCCAAGGGCGGGGTCGGAAAAACAACCTCGGCTACCAGCCTGAGCGCCTTTATGGCCGCAATGGGAAAATACGTGCTTCTTGTCGATTTGGATCCCCAAGCCAACGCCACGACCGGAGCGGGGATAAAACTGGATCCCGATCACCCGTCTCTTTACCACGCGATGATAAACGATCATAACCCCGAGCTGCTTTTAAAAAGAACATCGGTATTTGGGTTTGACGTTTTGCCCGCCTCGCAGGCTTTGGCCGGAGCGAATGTGGAACTGGTGGAGATGGATTACCGCGAAACAAGACTGAAGAAAGTTCTGAATTCAATTCGCACCAATTATGATTATATTTTAATCGATTGTCCGCCGTCATTGGGATTGCTGACCGTAAACGGATTGGCGGCGGCGGAAGAAGTGATTATTCCCGTCCAATGCGAATATTATGCCTTGGAAGGCCTGGGCCAACTGATGAAAACAATCGAACTTGTGCGCAGCGGCCTGAATCCGGATTTGCAAATCATGGGGGTATTACTTACAATGTATGATAAGAGAAATCATTTGGCTAGACAGGTCGTAAACGAGGTTTCTAAAAATTTCCCGGGCCGGGTTTTTGAAGCAATAATTCCGCGAACGATATCTTTGGCCGAAGCGCCAAGCTACGGCAAAACGATATTGCAATTCGATCCCGACTCAAAAGCGGCCAAGGCGTACAAACAGCTGGCCGAGGAAATAATCAAGCTTACCAAATAGCATCCCTTATGAAGAAATTATTCGGACTCGGAAAAGGATTGGGGTCTTTAATCCCAGCAGGCGATGGAAACTCTCCTCGAAATCAAAAAGAGAATGTTTTTTACGTGGAGGTAAATAAAATCAAGCCCAACCCCAATCAGCCCAGAAGGGATTTTGACGAAGAAAGCATCGCCGATTTGGCAAGATCAGTCCGCCGATACGGCATCCTTCAGCCCCTTCTTGTTGCCAAGATAGAGGATAATTCTCCAAGGGGTCTTGATGTCTCATACATATTGCTTGCCGGAGAAAGAAGACTAAGAGCGGCTCAAAAAGCCGGTTTGCCCCATGTGCCGGTGATTATACGAGACGATTTTAACGAAGATAAAACGAGACTTGAGGTAGCCCTGACCGAAAATATCCAAAGAGAAGACTTAAATGCGATAGAACAGGCCGAGGCTTATCTGAAATTGCAAAAAGAGTATGGCTTGACCCAGCAAGAAATCGGAGAAAAAGTTTCCAAGTCGCGGGTAGCGGTGGCAAACATCATCCGCCTCCTTTCATTGCCTGAAGACATGAAGCAAGCGGTGAAAGACGGGAAAATCGGTTATTCTTCCGCCCGAGGTCTTCTGGCTTTCAGCGATGCCAACCAGCAGAGGCTGGCTTTTGATAAGCTCATCTCCGGCGCCGTGTCCAAAGACGATTTGGAAAAAATGGCGTCTCAAGCCAAAAAAAATCCGAAGACTCGAAATGAGGGCCGTTTTTTAGAACTGGAAAAGAATCTTAGCCGAACCCTTCAGACGCCGGTCGCAATCCATGCCGGCGCCGGCGGCGGACGCATAGTTGTGCGTTTCGCCACTCTTGAGGATCTCAATAAAATCGCAAAGAGCATCATCGACTAGCGATTTTTCTGATTGGCAAACCAACTCCTGATATTATGTCGGGCATTCGCCGTTTTTACATATCTAAGCCAGTCCTGCGACGGCTTTTTTTCTTTGCCTTTTAAGATTTCGACGACATCGCCGTTTAAAAGCTCTGAATCTATGGGAGCGATTTTTCCATTTATCTTCGAGCCTTTGACGGCGTGGCCGAGATTGCTGTGGATGGCATAAGCAAAATCAATAGGCGTTGCTCCCTCGGGCAAATCCTCGACGTCGCCCTTAGGTGTTAAAACAAATATCCTGTTCTTGAAGAAGTCTATTTTTAATGCCGAGATGTCTTCTGCCGGCTCGGACCGGTCAAGAAAATCTTTCAATCTGTTTATCCATTCCAATTCTCCGCGGTCCGCGGTTGAAATTTTGGATTTACCGCTTTCATCGTATGCCCAGTGAGCGGCAACCCCTTTCTCATTGTGGTCATGCATTTGGGGCGTCCTAATCTGAATCTCCACGATTTTTCCTTTCTCGCAAAAAACTGTGGTGTGGATTGATTGGTAGCCGTTAGGTTTGGGCAAAGCAATGTAATCTTTAATCATCCGCGGGAGCGGAGTGTAGTGGGCATGGATGGCGCCCAGGGCTTCGTAACAAGATTTTACATCCGGCACTATGATTCTCATCGCGACGATGTCATGAATCTTATTGGGGTCCATGTCTCGGCGCAGCATTTTCTGGTACAAGCTGTAATAATGTTTGCCGCGGGCATGCATCTCAAGAATACTTACGCCGGCATCCGACAAGTGTTTGATAAGTAGGGGGCGCGTGCGCTCAAGGTATCGGGTCAGATTTAAATATTTATGCCTGACCTTTCTTCGGAGCCATGAAAATTCTGTCGGATACGCGTATTGAAACGCAAGATCCTCAAGTTCTCCCTTCCAGCCGCCCATGCCCAGGCGGGCGGCGATGGGAGCGTATATTTCCAATGTTTCCAAAGCGACCCGATTCCGGTCATGATCGGGAAGAAAAGCGACGGTTCTCATATTGTGCAATCGGTCGGCCAGTTTTATCAGAATCACTCTCACGTCTTTGGCCACGGCAAAAAACATTTTTTTAAAATTTTGTATCTTTTCCGGATCAGAATTTGCGGGCAATCCGATTTGCTTTAGTTTTGTCACCCCGTCAACCAAAAAAGATATTTCAGTCCCGAATTGCTCGGACAAAATATTTTTAGAAACTTCGGAGTCTTCAATCGTATCATGAAGCAGGGCCGCGGCAATTGTCGAGGCGTCGAGTTTGAGTTCGCTCAAAAGCTCCGCCACGGCCAGCGGGTGGGTAATAAAGGCGTCTCCGGAAAGACGCTTTTGTGATTTATGGGCCTGAACGGCGAAATTATAGGCATTCTCTATTAGAGATCTATCGGTTTCGGAGTATTTATCAAGATTTTTTATCACTTTTTTTAGAGGATTTTTTTAAGGGTTTTGTCTGCCATAAAGCAAATGCTTCGGCAATCTCTGCTTCCGTTTCCGGTTTCTTGCTCATAAGGAAATCGCATTCCGGCCAGCGGGAACAGGCATAGAATATTTTTCCGCGGCCTCGGGATTTCTTTTCAATGACATCGCCGGTTTTGCAGTTCGGGCATTTGAATCCCGTTCGGCTGACAATTTTAGATATTCCCTTGCATGCCGGATAATCGGTACAGCCCAAAAAATATCCGAAGCGGCCCCTTTTGACTTTCATGTCTTTGCCGCATAGCGGACAGCGCTCGTCTTTAGTTTTTTCCTCGAGCTCCTTTATTTTCGCCGCTTCCTCAGGCAAAGGCAGGGTAACCTTGCTTCCCGGCTCGGGACAGGCCAGGAATTTGCCCATGCGCCCGAATTTTATAACCATGGGTTTGCCGCAGTGCGGGCAAGGCGTATCCGAAATCTGCGTGATTTTTTCGACGCTCACCGTTTTTTCCTTCAGGTTTTTTCCAAACGGTTCCCAGAATTCGCGTATGACCGGAACCCAGCCGATTTTTCCCTCGGCGATGTCATCGAGTTCATCTTCTATGTGAGAAGTAAAATTAATGTCGATTACTTCCGGAAAGTTGGCGACGAGCATATCGTTGACGAGGATTCCGATTTCCGTGGGATGATATTTCTTTTCGATTTTTTCCACGTATCCTCTGTCTTGAATCGTCGTTAAAGTCGGTGCGTACGTCGAAGGTCGTCCGACGCCGGCCGCCTCTAAAATCTTAATTAGTGTCGCATCGGTGTATCGAGCTGGCGGTTCGGTAAAATGCTGATCCCTTAAAAGATCCAGAAAATTTAAGAATTCGCGTAGAGCTAAGTCTGGCAGCTGGCCTTCGGAATATTCATCCGATTCTTCATCTTCGTCTTTTGTTTCGGTGTATACGCGGATGAAGCCGTCAAATTTAATTATCTGGCCGTTTGCCCTGAAGACGTATTTTTTTTCGGCCGATATGTCCACCGCGGTTTGATCAAGGACCGCCGGCTGCATCTGCGAAGCTACTGTTCTTTTCCAGATTAAATCGTAAAGGCGCCTTTGGCCCGGATCCGTGGCTTTCGGCAATGCTTCCGGGGTGAGCGACAGGTCAGTCGGCCGTATCGCCTCATGGGCTTCCTGGGCGCCTTTGGATTTATTTTGATAATGCCGAGGAGCATCCAGTGCGTATTTCTTTCCGAATTTATCTGTTATGACGTCTCGGGCTTGAGCCAAGGCTATCTCAGAAATGTTAAGCGAATCCGTTCTCATGTATGTAATGTATCCGGTTTCATAGAGGCGCTGGGCCAAGACCATTGTCTGTTTGGCCGAAAATCCCAATTTGCGCGACGCCTCCTGTTGTAGGGTGGAGGTTGTAAAAGGAGCTGAGGGATTGCGATGGGTTTCTTTTTTTTCGATGTTGATTACCTCGTATTCGGAATTTTCCAATTCTTTGGAAATTCTTTCCGCCTCTTCTTTGGACTTGATATCAAGACGGCCGATATTTCTTTCTCCTTCTTTGATAAGCCTGGCCTTAAAGCTTTTTTCTTCGTCTTTTTTGGCCAAGACCGCTTCCACTGACCAGTATTCTTGAGGCTTGAAATTCTGTATTTCTCTTTCCCTTTCGACAACAAGTCTTACGGCTACGGATTGAACACGGCCGGCCGATAAGCCGGAGCGGACTTTTTTCCAGAGAAAAGGCGAAAGCTTGTAGCCGACGAGGCGATCCAAAACTCGTCGGGCTTGCTGGGCGTCGACTAGATGATTGTCTATTTCCCTCGGTTCCGCAATCGCTTTTTCGATGGCGTGCTTCGTGATTTCATGAAAAACAACCCGCGAAATTTTCTTTGCGCTCGTTTTTTTATTCAGCCCCAGGGCTTCGGCCAAGTGCCAAGCAATGGCTTCGCCTTCCCGATCAGGATCTGTTGCCAGAATCACAGAATCTGCATTTTGGACGCCTTTTTTTAGTTCCGATATTGTTTTCTTGGCTTTAGTCGGGATTATATACTTGGGCTTAAAGTCATGATCAATATCAATACCCAATTCCTTTTTTGGCAAATCACGGACATGGCCGTAAGACGAAAGAACCCGGTAATCCGGGCCGAGGTATTTGCCTATGGTCTTAGATTTAGTGGGCGACTCGACTATTATTAATTGCATTTAACTTAATTATTATGTTGCTCACACTCTCTCCGTATACGCACAAAATTCTGCTGAATTATACATTTATATACTTGCCATTGTCCAGCTGTCTGATTAAACCTTTAAGCTCCATTTTCGTAAGCGCGACCATTATCGCGCTCGTATCATGGCCGACCGACTCGATTAAGGCATCCGTCGTCACGGCTCCATTTTTAAGAATATCGTAAATTTTATCCTCAAGGCCGGTCAGTTTTTGAATTTCCTTCGACGGCCTTAAATCAAGCATGGCATATTCTTCCAAAATGTCATCGGCATTCTCAACCAGTTTAGCGCCTTTCTTAATCAAAAAATGGGGCCCGGCCGTTCGGGCAGAAAAAATACTGCCTGGCACGGCAAAAACATCGCGGTTCTGCTCCACTGCCATACGCGAAGAAACTAACGATCCGCTTTTTATATCGGCTTCAACAATCAAGACTCCCTTGGAAAGACCGGTAATGATTCTATCGCGAATCGCAAAATTCGCGGGGAAAATTTTATCTTTCGACGAGAACTCTGAAATTAATAAACCGTCATGCTTCAAAATATCATTAGCCAGCATGACATTTGATCTTGGGCTCGGATTTTCTACCGCCGTACCCAAGACTGCAATTGTTTTACCGCCGGCATTGATGGTCGACCGCTGGGCTGCCGCGTCTATTCCCAAGGCCATGCCGCTCACGATTGTAAAATGACGAGCAAGACTTGGCACGATTTTATTTATCGCCTCCTGTCCGTACGGCGTTATGGCCCGCGAGCCGACGACGGCAAAGCATTCCGAGTTCAGCAAATCCAGATTTCCGCGGCAGTAAAGGCGTTTGGGTGAATTTGAAATTTCCTTGAGTAACTTCGGATAGGCCTTGTCGGATTGGGATATTTCGATTATGTTTGGAGTGCCCGTTCGCAGGGATTTCATAGTAAGTCCAATATATCAATTTTAATATTTTTGTCATGCGACTGTCTGTCATAATACCAGCCTATAACGACGAAAAACACATTCGGGACACGATTTTGGATATTCATAAATATGTTTCCGAACATTATCCTGATCATGAGATAATCGTATGTGTTGACGGCTCGAAAGATAAAACGCCGGATATCGTAAAAAATTTAGCGGATTCCATTCCGACATTGAAGTTTAATATTAACCCCGTTAACCACGGAAAAGGTTTTGTCGTCAAACAAGGAATGATGCAAGCCGGAGGAGATGTCAGGATTTTTACCGATGCCGACAATTCCACATCAATAGATCATCTGGAAAAAATGCTTCCTTTTCTGTCCGAAGGCTACGACGTGATAATAGCCTCCATTGCCGTCAAAGATCACCAAGTTGCCCAAGGCAGCGAGCCGCTATGGCGCCAAATATTTGGCAAAGCCGGCAATTTGTTTATTCAAATAATGGCTGTGCCGGGAATCAAGGATACGCAGAGGGGATTCAAAGTATTTTCGACCCGGGCGGCCGATGACATATTTCCGAGACTGACCATCAATCGGTTCGGATTTGACATCGAAGTCTTGGCTTTGGCCAGAAAATTCGGGTATAAAATAAAAGAAGTGGGTATTAATTGGAAAAATGATCCCCATTCGGAATCTCGTCCGCGTTTTGGTGCTTACTTTAATGTCTTGATGGATACGGTCCGTGTCCGCTGGAATCTCCTAACCGGCAAATACAACTCTACTATTTCAAAACAGGCTGTTGTAAAATAAAGCATGCCGCTTAATCAATTTCGACAAGATCCAATATCGGGGAAATGGGTTCTATTTGTGACTTCGCGCGCGCCAGGCCACCTTGGTCAAAAAATTACTTCGATATACAAGCCGATTTCGGAGTGCCCCTTTGAAAATATCGAGAAGGCGAGCGGAGATAAGCCGCTTTCAGTTTTTTCACAAGGCATGAAGATTGATTGGACGCCGGACTGCGCATGGTCCACGGCTGTTGTAAGAAATAAATTTCCGGGCGTCAGTTACGGCAATTGCCTACCGATTGATAACTCTGATTTTTGGCCGACTGCCGACGCAACCGGTTATCATGAGCTGGTGATTACCAATGAGCACGATAAATTTATACCGGATTTTTCGGATGAACAAATGTTCGAACTGATGACGGCCTATCAGGAAAGATTTGTAGTAATTGATAATGACGCCTGTGGAGACTATGTTTTGATTTTTCACAATCACGGCCCGGCGGCCGGAGCTTCCGTGTATCATAATCATTCCCAAATATTATCTTTACCTTTCGTGCCACCGGGCATTTTGACGAGCATTGAAAATAACGATCGTTATTTCAAGGAAAAGGGCATGAGTGGATTTGATGTCATGCTTGAAAAAGAAATTACGGATGGCAAGAGAATTATTTTTGAGAATGATTCATTTGTGCTGTTTTGTCCTTATACCTCGCGATCGCCTTATGAGATGAGAATTTATTCCAAAAATAGGAATTCGCAATTTGGGTCTCTTGGTAACGACGAACTTACGCTGCTCGGCCAGATTCTCCGGCAGAGCTTAAAAAAAATGAAGATGGCGCTGAATGACCCGGATTATAATTTTTATATCCACCCCGCACCGCGTCATGACAACGGCCAGCTGATATCCGAGCACTATCGCTGGCACATCGAAATTGTGCCTCGCCTTTCCGCCATTGCCAGCGTTGAACTCGGCACGAACGTATTTGTGAATGTCGTCGATCCCGACGAAGCGGCTAAGAATTTGAAGAATGTTTAATTTCCTTGCGTCATCTCTGGAAAAGGCGACCGAGATATTGGGCACTCTTGGCTATGCCGGCGTATTTTCATTTTCCTTTTTGGATCGTTTGACCATTTTTCTGGTTCCGGCGGAGGTAGTTCTGCCGGCTTTCGGCATATTAATCAGCCAAGGCCGGTTTCCTTTTTGGCCCGTCATGATATGGATTACGATTGGCAGTTTCCTTGGCAATCTGGCTTTATATTACATTTTCTATAAAGGCGGCCGGCCGTTTTTGCAGCAATACGGCAAGTACTTTTTAATTACGAGCCACGAACTTGGACACTTGGATCGTTGGTTCCAAAAGTATGGTGAAAAGTTTCTGGTTTGGGGTTATTTTTTGCCGACGTCAATACGCAGCCTCGTGCCGGTACTGGCTGGGATACTGCGCATGAATGTCCGGCGTTTTTCGGTATATACATTCTTCATCTCCATGCCGCTTAATTTCTTGTATGTATATGCGGGTATGAAAGCGGGCGATAATTTTGACCGCATTTTGGACTGGGCCGAGAGATTTAATTACATCGCCATCGGCCTGATTGTTGTTTTGGTTGCGGCATATGTTTACAGGCATAAAACCGGAAGGCATTTGACTCACGAATGAAGAAATTAATATTTTCCAACTGGAAAAACAATATTCAATCTTCGGCCCAAGCCAGGGAAATTTTAGATGCCGCAGATGAGTATCTGGATTCTGTCGGAGAAAACATCAGCTTTACCCTTGCTTTTTTTCCGGCGCCGGAATTAACAGCCGAAATCTCCGAGCTTCTAAAAGAATCGCATTTGAGCGAAATTGCTTCTTTGGGACTGCAGGACATTTCTGATCAGACATCGGACGCGCGGTATGCTCTTATCGGCCACTCCGACAGAAGATGGGGAATGGGTGATGACGATGCAACAACAAACGCGAAATTAAAGAAAGCGCTGGCGATGAATATTTGTCCCGTCGTGTGCTTGGGCGAGAAATCGAGGGACGATAGTTATATAAAGTTTTTGGAAGACCAGACAAAAAATACATTTGCGGGCGTGAGAGGGGAAGACATTTCAAAATGCATAATCGCATATGAACCGGTTTGGGCTATCAGCTCCACGCCCGGCGCCTCGGCCGATTCTCCCGACTCCGCTTCCGAATCCGTTCGTCTTATTTCTGGTATCCTTTTTAATTCCTATAACATAGCCCCCAGTGCCTATCTCTATGGCGGCTCCATATTGGCTGATAATATTCGCAATTTTACGTCAAATTCTGTTTTTTCCGGGGTTCTGATTGGCAAAGCCAGCACCCAAAAAGAGGAGTTTATCAAAATCCTCCAAACTCTGTAGTCTTAAAATTCTTAATCTGGGTTCTTTATTTTTATTTTCCTAATAGTAGAATTAACCTATGCGTTTAATCCGCTCTGTTGCTGATTTGCAGAATAAAAGAGTTCTGCTCCGGGCTGATTTTGATGTGCCCGTGGTCAATAATAAAATCATCGATTCTTTTCGTATAGAAAAGCAAAAAGAAAATTTGCAATATTTAATTCAGCACGGCGCCAGAGTCGGGATTATCGCCCACGCATCCGATATTTCTTCCTTCGGACCGGTTGTTGGCCAATTGGGGCAAATCCTGGGAATCGATATTAATTTTGTAAAAAATTTAGAAGATTTCAGGAATATTCCTTCCGTCGCCCTGCTTGAAAATATAAGGTCGTTTCCGGGCGAAACTAGCAACGATGATGCCTTAGCCAAGAATTTAGCCGCCGGATTTGATATGTACGTCAACAACGCTTTCTCGGTGTGCCATCGTAATCATGCTTCCGTTGCCGCGATAACAAAATATGTTTCCGGTTACGTCGGACTTTTATTGGATGAAGAAATCGCCAATCTTCAAAAAGCGGTTACCGCACCGCCGGAAGGCAAAGTTGTTATAATCGGCGGAGCGAAAATAGAAACCAAGATTCCGGTCATAAACAATTTCATGGGCAAAACCCAGGCGATTTTGACTGGCGGAGTGGTCGGAAATGAAATCAGGGATAAAAGTATGGCCACTCATCCAGAAGTGGCTCGACCCATAGATGACGTTATTTCTGAAGGCAAGAGATTAGACATCGGTCCGCGCACAGCCGGCTTGTACGCCAAAATAATTTCTCAAGCGAATATGGTGATTTGGAACGGACCAATGGGTCTGTTTGAAGACGAAAGATTTTTTCATGGCACAAGAATTGTCGCGGAAGCGATTGCCGATTCAAACGCATGGACAATTATCGGCGGAGAGGATACTATTTCCGCAGTCAAAAAATCAGGCATAAATTTGAATAAATTCAAATTTGTTTCAACCGGCGGCGGCGCGATGCTGGAATTTCTTTCCGGCAAGCAACTGCCGGGGATAACAGCGTTACAATGAAAACTGAAAACCAGAGAAAACTTTTTACTCTATGTTTGGCTAAAAGAAAAGGCCGCGTCCTTTTAGGTATGAAAAAAAGAGGCTTTGGAGCCGGCCGCTGGAACGGTTTTGGCGGTAAAGTTAATCCCGATGAAAGTATTTATGATGCGGCCAAAAGGGAAGTCTGGGAAGAAACGGGCCTTAAAATAAAAAGGATGACGAAATTTAGTGTTATTGAGTTTAAGTTCAGGGGCAAACCCGAGATTCTTGAATGTCATAATTATTTTATTGAAAAGTTCAGCGGACGGGCAAAGGAGACGGAAGAAATGAAGCCAAAATGGTTTCCGATTGATAATATCCCGTTTGATCTAATGTGGCCGGATGATAAATTCTGGATACCGCTCTTTTTGGCCGGCAAGAAGTTTAAAGCCAGGTTTAATTTCGGAAAAAATGATAAAATTTTGAAACAAAAGATAGAGGAAGTAAATTCAATATGAAAATAGCGATTCATACTGATGGTGGGGCAAGGGGGAATCCAGGGCCGGCGGCAATCGGCGTGATTTTAGAATCGCCGGAAATCGGAAAGAAAGAATACGGCGAGTATCTGGGTGAAGCGACAAATAATGAAGCTGAATACAAAGCCGTAATTTTTGCTCTTAAAAAAACAAAATCACTGGTTGGTTCGGAAAAAGCGGCGCTGGTGGACATAGAAATATTTTCCGACAGCGAACTGTTAGTTCGGCAGATGAACGGGGAATATAAGTTAAAAGACCCGTCGATTCAAAAATTCTTTGTTGAAATATGGAATCTAAAACTGGATTTCAAAAATGTTTCTTTCGCTCATGTTTTCCGTGAGCAGAATGCCGGGGCGGATAATTTGGTCAACCAAGTTTTGGACAGAGAGAACAGTAAATTAGACATATGAATTAAAAAATTCCTCCGAAGAGGAATTTTTTAATGTCCCTGCACGCAATAAGCCGAGTTCTGTCGCCCCGAGAGGCGGGACAATCATTTATCTGCGATTGATATTACTATCAACCTGTAGCGGCCTAACTTTTCGAAGCATTCTGCTGCGCTTAAAGCTTCGCAGAACACAGCGCTGGCCTTGCACTCCGGTAAGGATTTAGCCGTTTCACTCCCGATCTTTTCACCCCCGATCGGAAATAAGCTCGGTTTCCATAATTTGATTAAGAAAACCTTGGGTTTGCTTTCCCTCATCTTTCGACTCGGGACGTCTCTGCTCGCACCTCTGGAATCACTTCCGACGGGCGTTACCCGCTACCGTTTTTCCCTTCGACAAGCTCAGGACAAGCCCTCGCAATGCTCAGGGATTAGTGCTCGGACTTTCCTCTATCGGCCAACACATGCTCAAAGAGCGAAGGCGGCCAACAGCGATTGTCTAGCGTACAAGGACACTATATTATACCACAGGTTTTATTTAATTGAAAATTAATGCAAAAAGATATATATTTCCTGTATAAATGAAGAAAAGCGACCTATTTTTCAATGTTATCCGCCTGCCGGTAGATTTTGGGATGCTGCTATTGGCCGGATTGACCGCGTATATTTTCCGAACCCAGCTCTTATCGGGTTATCGTCCGGTATTGTTCCAATTCAATTTGCCCTTGACCCAGTTCTTATATTTAGTCGTTTTTGTGTCATTTGTATTTCTGGGAGCATACGCCGCCGTCGGTCTTTACGGGATGAGGGCCAAAATTGGGCGCTGGGAAGAATTCGTAAAAATAATTATCGGTTCCTCGGCGGGCATAATGCTTGTCATTATATTCATATTCTTGCGCCAGGAGCTTTTTAATTCCCGATTCCTGGTTTTAGGCGGTTGGATTTTTGCCATATTGTTAGTGACTATCGGCCGGCAATTAGTCAGGCTTTTGCAGAAAATTTTCGTGGGCAAATACGATTTCGGTATCCACCGGGTTCTGCTAATTGGCGCCGACGAAGTGGCCCAAACAATTAAGGCGAGGATTAGCGAGAATCCGCACCATGGGTACAGAATCGTCGGCCATATTATTGAACCGGATTTTTTGAAGATTCGGGAGATTCAATCGGACATTGATGAAGTAATCTTGGCTAATCCGAATTATCCGGCCGATCGCGTTCGCGAATTGGTTGATTTCTGCAACGACAACCATATTGTTTTTAAATTCATTCCCAACATATATCAAACTCTGACCACCAACTTCGGGATTGATTTGATTGACCGCTTTCCGGTGATTGAGCTAAAGCGGACATCATTGGACGGCTGGGGAAGAGTTATAAAAAGAAGCATCGATATCGCAGCCGCCTCATTAGGACTGCTTCTAACATCACCAATATTTTTAACATGCGCTCTCATAATTAAGAACGAAACCAAGGGTCCTGTTTTTGCCAGATTAAAGAGGGTCAGTAAAAACAGAGAATTCTATTTATACAAATTCCGCTCAATGATTGCCAATGCCGAAGAGTTAAAGCCGTCGCTTATCGCTTACAACGAAAGAAAAGACGGGCCTTTGTTTAAAATGAAAGATGATCCCAGGGTGACGAGAGTTGGCCGGATATTGCGCCGAACCCGAATCGATGAACTCCCCCAGTTTATAAACATATTAAAAGGGGACATATCACTGGTTGGCCCCCGGCCGCATCAGCCGGATGAGATTCAAAAATACGAGAAGCATCACAAAAAAGTTCTGGCCATAAAAGCCGGGGCCACGGGATTAGCCCAGATATCGGGGAGTTCTGATCTTCCTTTTGACGAAGAAGTGGCCATTGACAGCTTCTATATTGAACACTGGTCTTTACTTTTGGACATGAGAATAATATTCCGGACATTCCTTAAAATGTTTCGAGACCCTTCGGCAGTTTAAAAAGAACCCTTAGCGGGTTCTGGATTTGGCGGGAATTTGGATGTGACCTAAATACCATACGCGTTTTGTCTTGCGACCGATAGTTTTACCGGCTTTAGTTCTAGCTGTGACCATGACGAATATCCATGATCCAAGTTCAAGTTTTTTTGGATTATTCGGATTCGCGGTAAGAACTCCGATCGTATGGGTGTTGCCGTTCCTCACTCTCATTCCGGGCCTGAGTTTACGGCAAATTTTTTCGACTCGGTCTTTTACCTCATGAAACCTGTAAGACCTCGGCAGAGTAAGACCAATCCATTCCCATTCTTCTTTTCCTGAAAGAACTTGCATAAATTCCTCCGAGTTCTTAAGATATTTTACACTTTTAACGCGTTGTTGCAACAACTAGCCGGTCTTGATATTGTGATTGGCAATGAGAATCGCTTTTGTCCACGAATATTTGAATCAATTCGGCGGAGCCGAAAGAATGCTCCAAGCCCTTTGCGACATTTTTCCCGACGCGCCGATATACACGCTTATATACGATGAGGCCGCCACCAACGGGATATTTAAGGACAGAGAAATCCGAACTTCATTTCTTCAGAAAATGCCGTTTGCCAAGAGCCATCACTACGCGTTTCCGCTTCTGATGCCTCTGGGCATCGAACAATTCAATTTTGATAATTTCGATCTCATTATATCAATATCGGCCTCGTTCGCCAAAGGCATTATAACCAAACCGGACACCCGCCATATCTGCTATTGCCTGACGCCGCCCCGATTTTTATGGGACAGCAGCCAAAAATTTATAGAGGAATTTGGCTATCCCAAGCCGATTCGAAAACTTCTTCCCCCGTTCATGAGCTATCTGCGAGTTTGGGACTCGGCCGCGGCCCAAAGGCCTGACAAGTACTGGGCTATATCCAACTTCGTCCAATCCAGAATCGCTAAGTACTACAATCTACCGGCGGAAGTAATATATCCGCCGGTAGATGTTTCTAAGTTTTCACCTTCAAATCATGTCGCCGACTATTTCTTAATGGTGGGCCGGCTTGTTTCATATAAGAAATTTGACATTGCCATCGAAGCGTTTAATAAATTGGGTTTACCCCTGAAAATCGCGGGAATCGGTCCGGAGATGAATAAATTAAAAAAGACGGCCAACGCCAATATTGTATTTCTGGGCATGGTCAGCGACGACGAGCTGGCTCGGCTATACTCGCAGGCCCAAGCCCTTGTTTTTCCCCAGGAAGAAGATTTTGGCATCGTGCCTCTGGAAGCGATGGCCTCGGGCCGGCCGGTGATTGCTTATCGGGGCGGCGGGGCAACGGAAACAATTCTTGAAAATAAGACAGGAATTTTCTTTGACGTTCAGAATTCTGATTCTTTAATCGAAGCAATAGAAAAGTTCAGAAATTTCAAATTCAACTTCGAATTTTGCCGCGCGCAGGCCGAAAAATTCGATACTGAAATATTTAAGAAGAAAATATTGGAAAAAATAAATGACAATAGGAATTGATATTCGTGTATTGGGGGCAAAGCAATGGGGCGGAATTCAGGAATACACTGAAAATCTTTTGGCGCATGTCTTGCCCTTAACCCCACTGATTAACTACAAACTTTTTTATTCCTCATACAAGCCGTCTCTTTTTTCGAATTCTCAAGACTTTGATTTTCCCTGGCTTAAACTTCCCAATGTTGAATTGATAAACAAGCGGATTCCGAACCGGACTCTTTTTTTGGGTTCGAATGTTTTAAATCAGCCCAAACTCGACCGGCTTATCGGCGGTACCGACGTATTCTTTTTTCCCCATTTTCTTCTGGGCTCTTTGACTGATTCCTGCCGCCGGATTACGACATTTCATGATTTGTCATTCATTCATTTTCCGGAAATGTTTTCTTTGAAAAGAAGAATGTGGCATTTTCACATGCAGCCTCGATGGCAGGCTAAATTTTCTGATCGGATTATTGCCGTTTCCGAATCAACAAAAAATGATCTGGCTGATATATACGATATTGACGGGGAAAAAATAAGCGTCATATACCAAGGATGTCATCCATCATTCCGTCCTTTGGATGAGGAGGCTAAGGAGATATTTAAGTGGGAAAATTCTTTGCCCGAAAGATTCATTTTGTCTTTGGCGACATTGGAGCCGCGGAAGAATTTACGAGGGATAATAAAAGCGTTTGAAATCGTCAGAAAAAATCACCCCGACCTGCATCTGGTAATTGCCGGCTCCGAAGGCTGGCTGGCTGAAGAATTCAATTCGGTCGTATCTTCATCGACGGAGAATAAATATATCCGGCTTGCGGGAAACGTCGATCGCGTTGATCGCGTCAACTACTACAATTGCGCTCTGGCTTTGGTGTATCCATCTTTCTTTGAAGGTTTCGGCTTGCCGCCGCTGGAAGCGATGGCTTGCTCCACGCCGGTAATTGTATCTCACACTTCCTCTCTTCCGGAAGTGGTTGGCGACGCCGGAATACTGGTTGACCCCTATGATGCGTCGGACATTGCCAAGGGAATTGAATGCGTACTGTCCGATTCTGCTTTAAGCCAGAAACTCAAAGCAAAAGGGCTCAACAGGGCCGAGAAATTTTCCTGGCCCCAGATTGCCGAGAAAACACTGGAAGTTCTGACTAGTTAATGGAATCATGACAAACCCTTGATTTATGTATTGTTCTGTGTTATAATTGATATATAAGTTCATTAACAGGTCTTAAGGCAGCTATGCCGCGGGCCATGTTGCCCAAAAATAGCGAGGAGCAAATGGGAGCGATTGCGGCTCTCGATCTCGTCGTCTTTGTTGTTGTCGTCGCGTTTGTTTACGCGAGCATCACCCAAGTCCTGATTCCGATTTTTCAGGACAAACCCTTGTTTCCTTTCTTCCGTCAACGCCGACTGGAGCGTGAGCTCCGGGAGGCACGTGAGAGGGAGGACGAGGCAAGGTTGAAGAAAGAGATCGTGGATGCCCAGAGACGGGCAAGGGACGTCAACCGTCCACGGCCGGCCAAGGTTGTGGACCATTCCACAAGGAGTGAACTGTGAAAGATACGATGGCGGTGGCGCCGGATTCGGTGAGGAGGTATGGGAAGGGCATCGCGGCCCTCGTCGCGATGCTAGTCGGAATCTTGTTTCTGTTCAACGTCTTCGAGACGGTGAACGCGAACGAGATCCTGCTCGTCCAGTCGGTCTGGGGCAAGATGACGTGGCACGTCACGCCCGGCGTCAAGTGGCAGGGCTTCGGGAAACTGACGACGTATCCGAAGCGCCACATGTACGAATTCGCCTGCCTGAAGTGGCAGGAGAATGAAACGACCAAGCAGCGTGACTGCGTGCCGGAAGAGGACCAACGCATCAAGCTGCGGTTCAACGACGGCGGCCACGCGTATATGAGCGGCTCCATCCAGTATGAGATGCCGCTGGACAACAAGAATCTGACGGATCTCCATGTGCGCTTCGGAAACCCGGAGGCAATTCAGAAACAGCTCGTCGAGACGGTCGTCAACAAGTCGATCTACATGATAGGACCGCTGATGAGCTCGAAGGAATCCTACGCCGAGAAGCGCAACGCCTTGATCAGTCTGGTGGAGGACCAGGTGCTCAACGGCGTCGTCAAGACGATTCAGAAGGATGTCAAGACGAAGGATCCTCTAACGGGAGTGGAGAAAACCGTCACTATCGTGGAGATAGTGAACGGTCGGGACGGGAATCATGAACGCCAGGAGCCCGGCCAGCTCACGGCTTTCGGAATTCGGCCCTTCAACTTCTCCATCAAGGACATGCCGTACGACGACGTGGTGGAGAAGCAGATTCAGCAGCAGCAGCAGCTGACGATGCAAGTTCAGACGGCGATTGCCGAAGCTCGACAAGCCGAACAGAGAGCAATTACTGTTGCCAAAGAAGGCGAGGCGAATGCGGCCAAGGCCAAGTGGGAACAGGAGGTCATCAAGGCCAAGGAGGTAACGGCGGCCGAACAGCGGCTGGCCGTTGCCGAACTCGATAGGCGCGCTGCCGAGCAAACCAAGTCGCAGAATATTCTTCTGGGCGAGGGTGAAGCACGGCGTCGGCAACTCGTCATGGAGGCCGACGGGGCGCTCGACAAGAAGCTTGCCGCGTACATTGAGACCCAGAAGTACTGGGCCGACGCTGTCAAGAACTATCAGGGCAACTGGATGCCACTCGTCAGTTCCGGCGGGGGCGCAGGCAGTCAGGCCGGATCGGGAGCGATGCAATTGCTGGAGATCATGGGATCAAAGGCGGCGATCGACCTCGGGCTTGACCTGAAGGCTTCCGGCGCCGGCCGAACTACCAAGAAGTGAAACGGCGGCAATATCAAGTCCTGATCATTGTTATTATGATCAGGCCAGCGCGAAAGCGCTGTTTTTTTTGTTTTAATCAACAGATATAATATGGGATTCGGGGGTATAATTAAGCCAGAATGCCCCGTAATCCGTATCATGTCATGGGGGCGATGTTTGATGTTAAACCGGTAGACGAAACCGGTCGAGTTGCCGTTTCCGAAACTACGGAAATTTCCGCTCTCGTATGCCTGCGCAAAAAGAAAGAAAAAAATATTTCCCTTCCGGAAACGGACGAGACCTCGGATATTAAAATTGAGCCCATTTTGGCCTCTCAAATAAGCAAGGAAGATATTTTAAGGGAATTTGAAATATACCTGCGCGAGCAAATACCGGCTGTTGTCCGTTTGGAGCCCATCCGGGAAGAACAAATTAATGTTGCCTTAAAGCACATCCGCGCGCCCGTTAAATTTGTCGATTTAGAAACCGTTCAGAACCCCGTTGTTCTCGCTGAAGAAAGAAGCGCCACTCGAGCCACGGATCTGGACGTGGCTCTCAGTAGTTATTCAAATCCTAAAAAGGGTAAATCCGGCACCAGAATATTCATTGTCCTGGTCATCGTCGCTTTGAGTTTTCTGGGAAGCAAATACATTGTCGGGGCAAAGAAGCAAGTTGTTCAGCAAAGCAGTTCGGCGGTCCAAAATCTTGAAGAAGCCAAGGCTAAATTGGAAACTTTGGATTTCAACGGCGCGTCGGGCAGCTTTCTGGAAGCATATGAACAGTTTTCAAAGGCGGGAGACAACCTAAATTTTATGGGCTCTACTCTGGGCTCGCTTTTGGCTGATTTGCCCGGAGCGGAAAAGTTAAAATCGGCAAACAATTTAATACAAGCCGGACAGTTAATCGCGGACGCGGGCAAAGCGATGACCGAGGCTATGGATGGTGTATGGAACAGTTCCGGAAAAGTAAACAAAATGGCCGAGTCGTTAAGAAACGCTTTCAATGTTTCGAACGGGAACATAAAAAAAGCCGGGACCTTGCTGGCAAATGTCGATGTCTTAAGTTTGCCGGAAGAAAAGCAATCGAGTTTTGAAGCTTTTAAATCCAAATTGCCGGAATTTGAAAAATTGATTTCGGTCGGACTTGATTACGCCAAGTTCTTTGATGACTTGACCGGATCATCGGGAACAAAGAAATTTTTAATCATGTTTCAAAATCCGTCTGAATTGCGGCCGACCGGCGGCTTTCCCGGGAGTTACGGGGTGTTAATGTTTCAAGACGGCGATCTCGCGGATTTCAAAGTCGATGACGTGTATAATCTGGACGGCCAATTGAAGGAAAATATCATTCCGCCCAAGCAATTGCAGCACATAACGCCGACTTGGGGAATGAGAGACGCCAACTGGTTTATTGACTTCCCGGCTTCAGCCAAAAAAATCATGTCCTTCTACAAAAAAGAGTCCGGCTCCGACATAGACGGCGTCATTACCTTGAGCCCGAAGCTGGTATCCGGAATCTTGGATGTCATCGGCCCCATTGATATGCCGGAATACGGACTGACTTTAACCGGAGAAAACTTCACGGATACCATTCAAAAAGAAGTGGAGTACGGCCCGAATCGGGCCCAGCCCAAACAAATACTCGTTGATTTTGCGCCGAAACTGCTTGAAAAAATATATTCGTCGGATTCTCAACAATGGATGGACATATTTAATATGATCGTGATGAGCATAGAGAGAAAAGACATCCTGATGTATTTCAAGGAATTAAAACTGCAGAGTTTCGCGTATGATCACGGCCTTTCCGGCCATGTAAAAAATACGGACGGGGATTACATGATGATTACTTTCAGCAACGTGAAAGGATCGAAAACTGACGCGGTGATTGACAACTCAATATCCGTAAACACTCAAATATCGGACGAGCTTGCGCATACCGTTAGCATTTCCCGAAAACATAACGGCGGCAAAAATCAGTACGGCTTTTACAATAAGCAAAATCCGACGTATGTCAGAATTTTAGCGCCGGCCGGCTCGCAATTAAAAAGTATCAAAGGAAATTCCAAGCCGGATTTCCGGCCGCTCCTGGGATACGCTGATTACAATTTCAAGAAAGATGAAGATCTTTCCGGACTGGAAGCGACTGTGCATATTGACGCCAAAACGGGAGTCGATGTTTATCGGGAAAGCGGCAAGACCGGATTCGGATTTTGGCTTATTACGAATCCCGGTGAGACAAAGACCGTCACAATCCAATATTCAGTACCCGACAAATATATTGGCGGCGATTACAATCTATATATGCAAAAACAACCCGGCTTAATCGTTGATGAATTCAATTATTCCTTGTCACTGCCGTCAAATACGGCGGTCATAGAGTCACAGCCTACGCTGGACAGAATTTCCGACGGGTATATATTAAGCCGGAAATTTGATAACGATATAGATCTGAAGATTAAACTCAAGTGAATACTTAATGTTCAAGTCTAAAATTTTTCGGGCCGGAGCTCTGCTGGCCTTTTTTACGATTATCGGCAAATTGATTGGGCTGTACCGCGATCGGATACTGGCCGGCCAATTCGGCGCTTCGTCCGAGCTTGACGTGTATTACGCGGCTTTCAGAATTCCGGATCTCATCTTCAACTTATTTATTCTTGGTGCGACATCATCGGCAATCGTGCCGATTTTTCTGGAATATTATCACAAGGAAATTTCGACCGCTTGGCGCGCCGCCCAGAATTTCTTGAATGTCATGGCGGCGGGAATTTTAGCGGTTTCCGTCGTTGTTATGATTTTCGCCGAACCTTTGGCCGGTTTGATTGGACCGGGATTTACTTCTTCTCAAGCGCACGTTCTGGCAATGTTGATTAGGATAATGCTGATTAGTTCGATTATATTCGCGGTAAGCACGATTCTGGGTTCCATCCTTCAGGCTCTGCAGCGTTTTCTGGTATATTCTTTGGCTTCGATATTTTACAATCTCGGCATTATTGTTGGGGCAATATGGTTTGTTCCGCTCTTTGAGAGTTGGGGCTATCTTGGAATATACGGCTTGGGCTTCGGTGTCGTTCTTGGAGCCTTGCTTCATCTTCTTATACAGTTGCCCGTAGCCTGGCGGGCCGGGTTCCGGTTCACTCTGCTGTTTGATATATACGACGGTGCCTTCAGGCGGATGATATCGCTTATGCTGCCAAGAACGCTTGCTTTGGGCGCCTATAATATCGGTCTGGTCGTTATTACAAGCATAGCTTCGTTGCTTGGAAGCGGCAGTATCACAATTCTCAATCTGGCCACCAATCTTCAGTTTGTCCCTATTTCTATTGTCGGTATTTCTCTGGCCACAGCCGTATTTCCCCAATTATCAACACACGCCGCGAAAAATGAACTGTTGGAATTTAAAAAGAAACTCAACCATGCTCTCTGGCTGACTCTTGTTTTCACTGGCCTTCTGGCCGTTGCCATATTTATTTTCAGAAACATAATCGTTGACGCCATATTTAAAGTCGGCCAATTCAAAGATGCGGATCGGGCCCTGACGGCATCGGTGGTCGGAATTTTCATGTTCAGCGCCGTGTCCCAAAGTCTGATGCATGTCGTAACCAGAGCCTATTATTCTTTTCAGAACACAAAAACGCCTTTTTGGGTTTCTGTTTTCGCGATTGCTTTAAATGTGGCCCTTAGCTACATATTAGGCTTGAAATTTGATATGGGCGTGCGGGGAATCGCCGTTGCCACGGCAATTGCGTACAACATTCATTTTATTTTGCTTTTAATAATCTTCAATACCAAATACCGTCTTTACTAGAAGTGATTTTTCATGTAGAATAACGGCAGTATATTAAGGAACTATAATGCGAGAACGAAACTGGCCGCCGCAGGCCGACCCTAAAAAAGATCCGAACAGCCCCGAAAACAGAAGAAGAAGTGCTCGAGAAGTTGTGTTTAACGGCGGCGATGACCCCGAACATCCGGATTGTGTCGATCAGGCGATGGTCTTTGGCGCCGAAAATCCGGATAATTTCTCCGGTGAAGAAAAAGCTCTTATGCGTCTTCATCTGGAATCGAGCCGATGCTCGAGATGCCTGGATGTGTATAACGAACTAGTTGAGAAAACTAAGAATGATTTTCTTTACCCCGACAATAGCGGACGGCTCAAGGATTTAAAAAAGGCCGTCGAAAAGGCCAGCTAACCCAAGCCCCGTCCCCGGGGCTTTGCTAAATATTAAATGAATATCAGAAACTTCTGTATAATCGCCCACATAGACGCCGGAAAGTCGACATTGGCCGACCGTTTTTTGGAATTGACGGGAACAGTCGAAAAGAGAAAAATGCACGAACAGTATCTCGACCAAATGGATTTGGAAAGAGAAAGAGGCATTACCATCAAGCTTCAGCCGGTGCGGATGGCGTATATCCATGACGAAAAAAAATATGAATTGAATCTGATTGACACTCCCGGCCATGTTGATTTTTCATATGAAGTTTCTCGTTCTCTGGCCGCGGTAGAGGGCGCGGTATTGCTCGTTGATGCGTCCAAGGGCATACAAGCCCAGACTCTGGCCAATCTTCATTTAGCCCAAGCCCAAAATTTAAAAATTATTCCGGTGATAAACAAGATTGATTTATCTAACGCCCGCACGGAACATATTAAAGAAGAGTTGTCGTATCTCTTGGCCGTGGAACCGGAGGAGATAATAGGAATATCAGCCAAAACGGGAGCCAACGTCGAGAAAGTTCTGGAAGCAGTCATCGAAAAAATCCCCGAACCAAAACAGGCGGATGAACATGCCCCCCTTAAAGCATTAATATTCGATTCCACATTCGATGCCTACAAAGGAGTTTTAGCCTATGTCCGCGTATTTGAAGGTCAAGTCAAAAGAGGCGATAAGATTTTGGCTTTTGCCACCAAAGCCCGAACAGACGTCATTGAAGCCGGATATTTTTCTCCGTCTTTGATTGCCGATGAGGGAATTAAAACGGGCAGTATCGGCTACATCGCCACCGGATTTAAAGACCCGGGTTTAATCCGTGTCGGCGACACCGTCACCAATATTTCCCAAAATCAATTTGAACCCTTGCCCGGCTATAAAGAACCCCGGCCGATGGTGTTTGCCAGCTTTTTTCCCGAAAATGCCGACGATTATGATTTGCTTAAAGACGCCCTGGCCAAGCTTAAATTAACAGACGCTTCGCTTGTGTATGAAGTTGAATCATCGGGCGGATTGGGGAGGGGATTCCGCTTGGGATTTTTGGGCATGCTCCATGTGGAGATAATATCGGAAAGACTAAAAAGAGAATTTAATCTGAATCTGATTATATCGTCGCCTTCCGTCGAATATGAGATTTTAATGTCTAACGGAGAAAAAATAAAAATCAGATCAGCCTCAATGCTGCCTGATTTCTCAAAGATTAAGAGTATTTCCGAACCGGTGGTAAGTTTGGAGATAATAACGCCGGTGGAATATCTGGGCAATATTATGGAGTTAACGTCCACGATACGCAACGTATATCGAGACACGGAATATATCGGCAAAGAAACCGCGGTATTGAAATATGAAATCCCATTATCAGAAATTGTTACTGATTTCTATGACAAGCTAAAAAGCGTTTCATCTGGCTACGCTTCCATGGGTTATGAACCCATGGGCATACAAGTCAGCGATTTGGTAAGGCTTAATATTCTGGTGGCCGGAGATTTGGTTGAGCCGTTTTCGAAGATTGTGCCCAGAGAGAAAGCGTTTTTTGAAGGCCGGGCTGTTGTTGCCAAATTAAAAGACGTAATTCCGCCGCAATGGTTTGAGGTTCCCATTCAAGCTGCCATCGGCGGCAAGATTATCGCCAGAGAAACTATCCGAGCCCGGAGAAAAGACGTAACCGGATATCTGTACGGAGGCGACGTGACCAGAAAAATGAAGCTTTTGGAAAAACAGAAAAAGGGAAAAGAAAAGATGAAAGAAAGAGGAAGGGTCAATATTCCCCAAGAAGTGTTCCTAAAAATGTTGAAACGTTAATATACTAGTATAATAGAGGGACGGAGAGAAAAGCGACCATTGATATTGCCACTAAAATGGAGATAATGACCCATATTACGCGCACGCTTTTCTTCATGATTGGATATTAACAGATTTTTTTGATATGAGAAACATACTTCCATTGAAAATAATAACAGCGGCGTTGATTATTATGATTTTTTGGCTCGGCGTTAACTTACTGAAGCTCGACGACAGGAAAAAAGAGCTGGCTTCTGAAATATCGGGACTGGAATCAAAAGCCTCCGATATCGAAAAAACTAACCGGGCCCTTGAACTGTATATTGCCAATTTGAATAATCCCGGATTTCTGGATAAGGAAGCGAGGATAAAGTTGAACTATAAATCAATCGGAGAGCAGGTCGTTTTCTTTTATGAAGATAAAAACAAAGAAACTATCGCCAGCAAGTCCGAAGAAGGCGATTATTCATTTTGGCAAAAAATTAAAAATATTTTCAAGCGGGATTAGTTAAGCGGTCTAACGTGACCTTCCCAAGGTTAAGACACGGGTTCAACTCCCGTATCCCGCTCCTTGAAATTTTCACTCTGCCATGTAAAATTTCATCAGTTACTTGAGAGCACTATGGAAACAGGAAAACTTATTGCATTTCCACGGCGCCATGAAGCTGCAATGATAAATGCAATGTCCCCAGCCTTAATTTGTACCCTTGTCCCGGAAGAAGATAGAAGTTTACATCAGGAAATAATTGATAAAAAGAACAATCCTCAATTTAAGAGCCGGGCTCAAAAAATTGTCGAATTAAAAAGAATATGCCGCCACCTATTTCATGTAGAATGGGAAAAAGTAAGATCCGGCAAGATCGTATCATACACAAAAATTTGCCTCATATGCGGTTTTCATGAGGTTGGAGCCAAAGTTGAAGTCAAGAAAAAAGGCCGTAAAGTTGCGACATGGGCATTTAAACATTTTCATGGCAGTCATCGTTTTTTTACTTCGCGCCATGCCGGAAATTGGACATTGGGAATTTTTTATGACCCTCTAGAAAGAATATTCAAAGACATTCTGGACGAAGTCGAGAGAAGAAAACAGATTGGTCAAAGATTAAGGTCAGGAATTTGGGGAGCTAAATAAGGCCACACGGCCTTTTTTGTTCGCTTAATTTCTGGTAAAATTAATACAATTGCCGCCTTAGCTTAGTAGTAAAGCAGCGCTTTCGTAAAGCGAAGACCCCCAGTGCAAATCTGGGAGGCGGCTCCAGTGATGTTGGTTATCTCATAAAGTTATTTTTTGATAATGACTTTCGTGCCGATATCGGCGAAAACATATAGATTTTCCATTTCTGAATAAGGGACATTAATGCAGCCGTGGCTCATGGGCTGACCGAAATTGTTGTGCCAGTAAGCGCCATGGATATAATATCCGCTGTCGATGAATTTCAAATTCCAAAGAGTGTTCGGCAAATAATAATCTCTGCCGCGGTAAGCTTTGACGGGGATTTTATCTTTTATTTCAAATTCACCCGTAGGAGTAGGCGTTTTGGGCAGACCTGAAGATATTTTAAACTCATCAACTTTATAATGGTGGCCGTAATAGTAGCTTAATGTCTGCTCGCTTAAATCTATTTCTATCCTTTTTTGCAGCATTTCAACATTAGAAGTCATGATGTTATCTGGCGCAATCGCCGGGTCCATAATCGGTTCTAAGTTGCCGCTGATGTCATAAGTATTTTCTCCGGCCGTAGACGCGAACGCCGTTTGTGATGAAAAAATGATTACGGCCGCAAAGGTTATTGCATTTGTTTTGATTCCCATAGAACATAGAATAACCTTCTGTGGTGAATCGAGCGTGAAAAATATTTACAGTTGTTTGAATAAGCTTGTTTTTTTGGTATAATTCCCGAGTGGCGGAATATGACAAAAATAAAGCCCTTTTATACATCTTCTCTGGGGCTGGAGGAGTGGACGCTCAAGATTGGGCCGGCATGCTCTTTAGAATGTATCAGCGGTATATTCAGAAGAAAGGCTGGAACATGGTTGTTTTGCATGAATCATTGGGGGAACAGAAGGGTTTAAAAAGCGCCGCCTCTGAAATTTCCGGCAAAGGCGCATATGATGCGTTAAAAAAAGAAAATGGCGTCCACCGGCTGGTAAGAATATCCCCTTTCTCGGCAAAAAATTTAAGGCACACATCATTTGCCTTGGTGGAAATATTGCCGGAGATATCAGCTCGAGAAGTAAAAATTGAAGACAAAGAATTAAGAATTGACACTTTCCGCTCATCGGGCCCCGGCGGCCAAAACGTGAATAAGCTGGAGACGGCGGTCAGAATCACTCATATACCGACAGGAATCTCCGTGGCAGTCCAATCAGAAAGATCTCAAGCCCAGAATAAAGAAAAAGCATTGCAGATTTTATATTCTCGGCTCATAAACAAAATGGAGGAAGAGCATGTCAAAGAAATATCGGAATTGAAAGCCAAGCCCGGATCCATAGAATGGGGGAACCAGATAAGGTCGTATGTTCTGCATCCGTATCAAATGGTTAAAGATCACCGCACCGGAATTAAATCATCGCAACCCGATAAAGTTCTGGACGGCGACTTGGACAAGTTTATAGATAATGATTAAATTTGAAGATGTTTCCGCCGTTTACCATGTGAAAGGAAACGGAGAATTCAAGGCTCTAGACGAAATCAATTTGCATATTAAGCATGGAGAATTCGTGTCTTTGGTCGGACCTTCTGGAGCAGGCAAGTCGACGTTATTAAAACTTCTCACTCACGAATTAAAGCCGACCGAAGGCGTTGTAACCGTGGAAGGCATGAATCTTAATGATCTTCCCCAAAGTGAAGTTCCGTATTTACGCAGAAAAATCGGAACGGTTTACCAGGATTTTAAATTGCTTTCCAACAAGACCACGTTTGAAAACGTAGCTTTTGCAATGGAAGTTTGCGGCGTCGAGCCGGAAGAAATTGCCGAAGATGTGCCTAAAGTATTGGGCATCGTCGGGATGGCCGATAAAATGAACAACTTTCCGCATCAACTCTCGGGAGGCGAAAAACAAAGATTAGCCGTGGCTCGAGCTTTAATTCACAGACCCAAAGTAATACTGGCCGATGAGCCGACAGGAAATTTGGACATGGTTAATACATACGATGTGGTAAAATTATTAACAAAGATAAATGAACTGGGAACGACGATAATATTGGCGACCCATGATCACGAAGTCGTAAACGCCATAGGCCGACGGGTAATAACTATGGACACGGGTAAAATAGTCAGAGACCAAATGGAGCAGGGCAAATACGTGATATGAAGAAAAAAATAAAGAGAATATTTGATGTCGCCTGGACTAATTTCCGGCGCAACACTTACACGAGCATCGGCACCACAGGAATTATGGTCCTGGTTTTGATTCTGTTTTCAGGATTAATGACGGTTAATTTCTTATCCGACGAGATAGTGTCAAGCCTACAAGACAAAGTTGATGTCAGTGCGTATTTCAAGCAGGATGCCAACGAGAATGAAATATTGGAAGTTAAAAAAGACGTCGAAGCGATGCCGAACGTGAAAAGCGTGACATATATTTCCCGGGAGCAAGCCCTTGCCGATTTTAAGGCCCGCCATGCCGGCGACGCATTGATACAAGATTCTCTGGCCGAATTGGCCGAAAACCCCCTCCAGGCTTCTCTGAATATTAAAGCCAAAGATACATCCAAGTACGCGGAAATAGCCAATGCGTTGGAAGGCAACAAATACCGGACATTAATCGACAAGATAAACTATTATGAAAATGAGGCTGTGATACAGAGGGTTGAGGGAATTGCCGGCGGTTTAAAGAATTGGGGGCTTCTGGCCACATTGGTTCTAGCGGTGATAGCCGTTCTGGTGACATTCAATACCATACGCTTGACTATATATAATCAAAAGCAGGAGATAGAAATAATGAGGCTGGTGGGCGGGTCAAATTGGCAGATTAAAGCTCCATATCTGGTTGAGGGCGCCGTCTACGGCGTAATCGCGGCCGGAGTGACAGCGGTCTTGTTTTATCCGATGGCGTATATAATATCGCCTCGAATTGCCTCCCTTATGCCGGAGGTGAGCGTAATCAGTTATTTCATATCCAACTTCTTTCAATATATATTCTTGATTCTGCTGGCCGGAGTTCTGCTGGGAACGGCCTCGAGCCTTATAGCTATCCGAAAATTTTTAAAAATATAGCCCGTTAAATCAAAAAGCGCCCCGAGTTTGTCGAAGGGCGCTTTTTGATTACCACTGAGCCCAATAACATCCTCCGTACCAGCACGGCTGGATGGGATAATTGGGATAATAACGGGGAAATTGGGCCACATAATGATTTATCATCTGCACGTGGCTATTGACCAATAGCCCCAAATCATCCCTGAAACCATAGGGATAACCATACGACGGATAGCCGTACGACGGGTATCCGTATTGGCCATACTGATACGCCGGATATGAGTATCCGCCGTAACCGGCAAAAGCCGAAGCCGGAATTAAGACCGAAGCGGCAACCAATATTGCAACCGCAAAATATTTAATCATGCATGCGGTATATCACATGTATTAAAATATGCAATGAAGAAAAAGCTCCCGGTCAGGGAGCGCAAACTGCAAATAAACATGACCGGCCCCAGCCATCCCCGCATGGAAGGGCTGACAAGCTTGGCTGAATATGATTGTAAAGCGCGACAATAGCGCCAAGGCCGGTGCCAGCTTGTCCGCCATCTTCGGCAGTGAACATGCAGACATAAGGGCGTCCGAAAATAATCTCGCCGGCGGCGTCTAATTTTTTTAATTCGCGGAGAAAATTTTTAACATCGGAAAAGATAAAACCGGATTTTTTTATCGAAGCTGCGATTTTTGATGTAAGCATGTATGTCGGAATCTCAAACCAATAGATTTTTTTGTCTGCCGTAGCAGCATCAAAAAGAATTTCTTTATGGAGACTCCCATGCCAAATATGGATTCCGGCGTCTCTGACGGCTAGATCAAAAGGTTCCTTCATCTCATCATAGTGATAACGGTATTTTGATTTCGGCTGAACTGCCATGTTTTTTCTCCAATGTACTGGCATAAGTATTCATATTTCTTGCCAGATTTCAATTGATTTAACATAGTTTTTATTGTAGAATCTAATAATTGCCGGCTCGTCTAATGGTAGGACACATCCCTCTGGAGGATGGTATTGGGGTTCGAGTCCCTGGCCGGCAGCTACGTTGAGACAGGTTAGGCTTCCGAGGAGCGTCAAAGTTTTATAATATGGAAATTAGAAACGTCAAAAAAGAAGATATAACAGAAATACGAAATATTTATTCTAAATCATATATTGATGAAGAGTCTGGTCGTCCGAAGGACGAAGATGTAGATTATTTTACCAAAAAAGTCGAAGATTATGTCGACCAGACAAAAGAAAGCTTGGGTTCGGATTATTACTATTTGGTGGCTGAAAATAATACAAAAGTTATCGGTGTAATTGGAACTAGAAAACCACATGTCAGATTGTTGCCACTTGCTAAGACGGATAATTCAGTAGAACTCTACTCTTTATTTGTATTGGAAAAGAATCTGGGAGTTGGCAAAAGTCTGGTGAATAAAATCATAGAGATTTGTAGACAGAAAGGTTACTCAGAGATGATGGTATTAAGCGCTAATCGGTGGAAAGAAAGCTGGCCATTTTATGATAAACTTGGTTTTGAAAGGGCTGGGACTATTACGGAATTAAGCGGTAGACTTTCCCAGGTGTGGACTAGAGAATTATAGTAAATATAATCGTCCGAGTAGGGTTAAAATCAAGATTATAAAACCACCGAATTCGGTGGTTTTATAATCGAGTCGCCATATCTTTAAATCTCCCAGTTTTTAAGCTATTATGGCCGTAATGGAATTACAACCAAACGAACAATGTGTGATAAGGGTTGTCGAGGGCGCATTAATTGATAAGTCTTGTATTGCAAATTTCCCTCAAAAAGTTTTGCAAATATTTGCCGATGATCCTAATTGGAATCAATTACTTGAAGTTCAAGTTCCATTTAGTCAAATCAAAGAAATCCAGAAAGCTATGATAAAACATTACGAGGGTCCATCTCCTTGGTATATGGATGGCTGGCTCGCTAATGATAGGGATACGGTCATCTGTGCCTTTGGTGCCGACGACGGTGAAGGCGGCAGAATTTATGTTTTTAAGCGAGACGACAAAAAGACTTATCAAGAAATAACTGATTATGCTATTTCCAAGGATATCCCTAAGGAACAAATAGATTTTCTATAAATATGCTCAAAATTTATTTAGCTCGACATGGACAAGACAAAGACAATGCAAATGGTATTTTGAATGGTTTAAGGGATGAGCCACTATCTGAAAAGGGGATTGAACAGGCCAACGAAGTGGCCAACAAGATTAAAGATACGGGTATCCATTTTGACCACGTCTATACTTCGCCACTTCAGCGGGCATATAAAACAGCCGAAATAATTACGGATACGCTAGACATCAAAAAACCAGAACCACTCGCTGATTTAATTGAGCGAGATTTCGGCATCATGACCGGAAAACTGCAGAACACTATAAAAGATGTCTGCTCTCCTGATATTTTTCAAACCGATACCATTTGCTACTTTTTAAATCCTGATGGCGCTGAAACATTCCCGCAACTTATTGAAAGGGCGAATAAGTTATTAGACATACTCAAGACAAAACACAAAGCCGGGAACATTCTACTTGTGACACATGGCGATTTCGGGAAAATGATTTATACTGCCTACTATAATTTGGACTGGAAAGAAGTACTCAGCATGTTCCATTTTGGGAACTCTGAATTACTAGAGCTATCAGAAGAATCAGCACCAAAAGAAACGCATGTATTTAAAATACAGCAACATAATTCATGAATACTGAAAAAGTAAAAATCGTAGTATTTGTTCCAGAGATCCACTCCGACGCGGTAAGAAAAGCTGTCGGCGATGCTGGAGCTGGAAAAATTGGAAACTATAGTCATTGTTCTTTCTCATCAAAAGGACAGGGTCGCTTCTTGCCGTTACAAGGAGCTAACCCAATGATAGGAGAAGTTGGAAAATCTGAAGTTGTTGAAGAAGAACGAATTGAGTTTGTATGCGAAAAAGCAAAACTGGAACAAGTGGTCGAGGCAATGAAGAAAGTACATCCCTACGAAGAAGTGGCTTTTGATATTTACCCCTTAGAAAATACATGAGATATCAATTTCTGTCTGTAGACTTACAAAATGACTTTACCGCCGAGGGCGGTAAGCATTACAAAATTCGTCCTTCAATAAACTTCGATAAAGAAGTTCTATTCCCGTTCCTTAAAGAAAAGGGCATCAAGATCAGTGAAATTATTTCTGACTATCGGCAGCCAAGACTTGGTGACAGGGACGAAAGCTGTATACCTGGTACTTAGGGCCATGAATCCTTCTTATCCTCTTTTTCCACAGATGTAAATTGACAGAGAACGAACGTTCTCTATACTGTGGTTATGTCTCAAGACCGTTTCCAGCAACTAATCAGCTTTTATCGAAAGCACAAGCGAATGCCTAGTTACGGAGAACTGGTTAAGCTTTTTGGTCTAAAATCTAAGAGTCCTGCATATAAATTTACCGCCAAGCTTTTGGATCAAGGCCTCATAGGAAAAGATGCTAGCGGTAGATTGTTACCCACTGCCATCTTTAGTGAATTGCCCATTCTGGGAACCGTAGCGGCTGGCTGGCCAAGTCCGGCCGAAGAAGAAATTTCGAACACAATGAACCTTGATGACTATCTTATCCGAAACAAAGAAGCGACCTATCTCTTTAAGGTGAAGGGCGACTCAATGAGTGGAGCAGGCATTATGGACGGCGATATGGCCTTAGTTGAAAGAGGCAGGCAGGCAAAAGACGGCGATATTGTCTTGGCTGAAATAGATCGTGAATGGACGCTGAAGTATTTTAGGAAGAGGAATGGCAAAGTATATCTTGAAGCGGCAAATAAAAAGTACGGGTTGATATATCCGAATGAAGAGCTTAAAGTAGCGGCTGTCTTAGTCTCGGTTATCAGAAAGTACAAATTTTAATATGTCTCATATAAGCTCTTTTCCCCGTGCAATAATTCATATTGATGGCGACGCCTTCTTTGCTAGTTGCGAGCAGGCTCGCAATCCTAAATTACAAGGCAAGCCCGTGATAACGGGCAAGGAGCGCGGCATAGCCGCTTCAATAAGCTATGAAGCTAAGGCTCTTGGTATAACTCGTGGAATGAGTCTACACGAAATCAAGAAGACTTGTCCTGGTGTAGTTATGCTTCCTTCTGATTATGAAACATATAGCCTGCTATCAAAGCGTTTTTTTATGATAGTCAGGCGATATACTCCTGAAGTTGAAGAATATTCAATTGATGAATGCTTTGCTGATATAACAGGCATGCGGCGGACGCTACAAATGGGTTATCCTGAAATCGCAGAATCTATTAAACGAGACTTGGATGCTGCTTTAGGTTTTACCTTCTCTGTCGGCTTAGGAGTCAATAAATCTATCGCTAAGCTTGGTTCAAAATGGAAAAAGCCATCGGGTCTAACCATCATTCCTTATCAAAACATTCCAACCTATCTCGAGAAGCTGCCGGCCGTAAAGATTTGGGGCATCGGCTCTAATACGGCTTCTTTTTTAGAACGGCATCGAATTTTTACTGCACTGCATTTTGCGAGGAAACATTGGGATTGGATCAAGACAAATTTGAGCAAGCCTTTTCAAGAGATCTGGCGAGAACTGAATGGCGAGTATGTCTTTCAGTTAGAAACCGAACCTAAAACTAACTATTACACTATCGGAAAGACCAAAACGTTTACTCCGCCTTCTAGGGACAGAAAGTATGTTTTTTCCCAGCTTTCAAAAAATATTGAAAATGCCTGCATCAAAGCCAGGCGGTATAACCTTGCGGCCAGCGGGGTGGCCTTTTATCTTAGACAGCAAGATTTCAGGCATACCGGCTTAGAGTTAAAGCTTTCTCGCTTAACGGCCATTCCAGCTGACCTAATTAAATTGGCTGACGAGCATTTCGACGAATTTTTTTATTCGAAGACAGAGTATCGGGCTACGAGTGTAATATTACTGGGGCTTCAAGAAGATGAGACAGCCCAATTAGATTTATTCGGCGATGCCATAAAGATGACTGAAAAGAAAAAACTCTATGAGGCCGTGGATGCGGTCAATAAAAAGTACGGCAAGCACAAGCTCTATCTCGCATCGAGCTTTCTGGCCAATAAATACAGTCAACATCTTGGAGATCGGGGCGATATACCGGAACGCAAGCAAAATATGTTTCTGGGTGAAACTAAAAGAAGGCGCTTGGGCATCCCAATGTTTAGCGGTGAATAATTGCGGTATAATTAGAAGCAATAGAAGCTAGGGTTAATTTTTGATAAAATGGCCTTAAAATGCCTTTTACTGGCAAATCAGCTTCATTTTATGAAACTAAAAATCAAATCCAAAGCGCCGGAATTTAAACTTTCAGACCAGGACGGAAAATCGCATTCTCTGAAAGATTACAAAGACAAATGGGTTTTGCTTTATTTCTATCCCAAAGACGACACGCCGGGATGCACCAAAGAGGCTTGCATGATTAGAGATAATCTGCCAGATTTCAAGAAACTGAAAATCACGGTTCTTGGAATAAGCGCGGATTCGGTCAAAAGCCACAAAAAATTCAGGGATAAATACGGTTTGCCGTTCACTTTACTGGCAGACGAGAAAAAGGGAGTCATAAAAAAATACGGAGTCTGGGCCAAAAAGAAATTTATGGGCAAGGAGTATATGGGCATCATGAGAACCTCTTTTTTAATCGCTCCCGGCGGAAAAATATTCAAGATATACGAGAACGTCAAACCCGAGATTCACGCTGAAGAGGTAATACGGGATTTTAAGAATATTAAATGAGACAGATAGTAATAAAAATAAGCCCGATTGTAATATTGAGAAACTTTCTTGTCATAGAAGGTTTAGCCGTGGCCATCTTCTTCATGCTGGCCATTTTAACGAACTATGCCCAGATATACAGGCAATTCAATTTAACGGCGTTTCTTCCGTATCAGATTGCCCAGTTGGCCGGCATCGTTTTTGTCGAAGCATTGATATTCATCATCGTATTTCTGCGCTGGTCTCGGGACAGATATTATGTCAGTAACGACAAGGTGGTTCACGCTTGGGGCATGATATTGAGAAAGAGAACGATTAAAAAAATATCCCACCCCGTTTCCGTGTTTATGTCCGAGGGCCTTCTTTCCTGGCTTGTGCCGTACGGGAAAATAATGATTCGAGAAGATGGCACAGAGAATATCATATCAATGCCGATGGTCGCCAATCCGAAAACATACAGAAATTCAATTGAATCTGTTTTGAAAATTCTGCGCCGCGACTCCACAGAAATAAAATTTTCCGAAAATATTCCGGAATTGCTGAATTTAGGGGAGCACTCGAAGCTTGAATTCAAATCAACATTCAGATGGGATGTCAGAGAAAACCGAGTCAATAAAAATTTGGAGAGAGGAGTTTTAAAAACCGTGACCGCATTTTTAAATTCAGAAGGCGGACAGTTGATAATCGGAGTCAGTGACTTTGGCGAAGTTGAAGGCGTGGAGAATGATTACAAATCCTTGGGCAAACCTAATCGCGACGGATTCGAAAATCATTTCAATAATATATTCATGCAGTCAGTGGGGGCTGATTTCCGCCGCTATGTCCATATGAAGTTTGAAAATATTAAAGAGAAAGATGTTTGTTTGGTTAGCGTGTATCCGGCGGATAAGCCGGCATATCTTCGGGCCGATGATAGCGAGAACTTTTTTGTTCGGACTGGAAATTCCACAACCGCTTTGAAAGTGAGCGAAACGGCGACGTATATAGTGTCTTGGTGGAAAAGCCAGGCGAGATAATTTAAAACCGCCGGCAGAAATGCCGGTGGTTTTAAATTGCTATATTTGGGCACAAGCGAATCTGGTTTCCATTTCATCAGCCGATTTATGTATCACAATTACATAATTTCCGGCCAAAAGATTGGAGGCCTTAATATTTAGCGTTGTCGTGGAACTGCCGTCGAAGAGCGGTTCCAGTCTGAATCCAAGAACATCCGCAGTCATACAGTTAGTGCCTAAATATATGAATGCAGGTTGCAAAACTCCCGCCGGCGAACCGTTTACATTGAACCAGACTTTGGCATTGCCGTTCACGTCGGCTGATATCAAAGCTACTCCAAATTGGCCCGATCCATTCAGTGAACTTACGGCTCTGAAGGCCAACACAGGCGTTGGGGTCGGTTGTGGAGTCACAGTCCGAAATATAACAATCGGCGTGGGCGTTGGAACAGGACTTTCCATATCCTGATCAAAAGGAACAGACTCATTTTCTATATCTTGCCCTCCTTCACCCCTGAAGAATGTCGGCGATGGCGTTTCTGTGGCTACCGCCGTTTCATCATTCCCGCGCTGGGACCATACATACCATCCGCCCCATATGACGGCAATGATGAGCAAAGCAGTTGCTAATGATCTCATTTGTTTTTAGCGCGTTGTTCAAACGCGCTAGGTTATTGTTTTTCGTCCTCGACCTGTATATAAAGACGAATTAACCGCATCAATATTACTCCCCATATTATTACCCCAACTGCATGAATATACCGTGAGAAAAATATCACCTTGATACCACAATCATCGCTTTGATTATTCTGGAAACGGGTTCTCTGTGCCCGGTCGGGTAGTCGTATATGGCGGCCATGAGCGTGTTTGCCGGATAATGGTAATTTTCACCGCGTCTTGTTCCTGGGTCGTTTGTTATGAACTGGTCTTTGGCCGGATCGTATCCCTTGATGACAAGCTCATGCTCCAAGGGTCCCGGCGGCGTGTAATAGGGGTTTCCTATTTTTTGTCCGTTCAAGGGCACGATTACGAGATTTCCTTTTTTTAACTCATCAATTATGTCATTTTTATCAATATTATATCTAGCCTCGACATTGTTATACTTTAAGTATCCTTTGAATATTCTTTCGACAGTATCGCTGACGTTGGTGCTGTGAAATTCTCCGTATATCTGCTGCTCGTAATTTGATATTGCTATAATCTTTTTTTCGACTTCAGCCGATGTCGGTAATTTTTCATTTTTGGCCCAGGCCACGGCCATCAATGCCGAGGATTCCTCGCAGCCGTCTTGCTGTCTTTCATCGCTCCAATTACCGGTCGGAGCTTGGGGCGTAAAGGGAACATTGCGGATTAATATGTTCGCTTCGGATACGGGGGTCGGGCTGACACTTTTCGTCGGCTGTACGGAATATGCCGGCGATGGCGAAGAAGATGAAATGGGTTCGGATAACGGTATTTCGCCGATATCGTCCGCTATCGTAATAAAACCCATAACCGCGGCCGCCACAACCAAGGCAGACAAAATTATAATTTTTCGCATTATTCAATGATAACAGAAGGAAAATAAAAATTGGATGAGCATGGTATTGTAAAAATGTGGGGATTATTTAAAATATAAGCATGGCCAATAACTTCGGACTCCACTATTTCAGTAAAAGTATCATTATCGCCATCGGCTTGGTCCTGGTCTGGCGGGGGATATGGATTTTGCTGGACTTGCTTGATAATTGGCTTTTTGGCGGCGGCCATGTCATTACGGCGGTAATTGGCATTATTATCGGCCTGTTATTTCTATATTTTCCCGAACGCACTCTGAAAACATTGGAAAGACTCTAAGAATCAAAAAACCGCCCTTCGCCAAACTCAGGACGGTTTTTTGATTAGCGATTAAGCCCGGATGTTACTTTTTAATTCCGTTGAATAGCACGGCAAAAAGCCATACTCCAAGCAATCCTATAATATTCCAGATAATTAAACCGGAAATAAACGTGTTCAATGTTACCAGATTATCGCCCAGCATCATTCTCGTATGCAAGCCGTATGTCATAAAATCTGTTCTGATGCTTGGGAACATGGCCACACCGACAAAGCAGATAATATAGACAATCGAAATCCAAGCTGACGACACTTTTAATAAATGTTTTGTATTAATCATATTATTTTAATTTAATTAAATTTAAAGCGGGGCGGCGGGAGCACCGCCCCTTGGTACAGCAGCCCTCCGAACAATGAGCCACCGCACGCAACATCCACTTCTTCAAATGAACCACCTCCCTCTTATTTTTATTATACCAAACATGTCAAGCTTTGTCATATAATTATACCGCGCAGCTCGAATTTTGCCTTAACTCGGGAAACCACATTTCATTTACTTTGTGCGCGTATTGTTCCATATTTTTTTCATCCAGACCGTTGTGGGCCATCAATTCCAGGAGGCCAAGCATGGCCATACCGTGGTTGCAATCGGGAAAGTAAGCGGGATTGGGACAGCAGGGCCGGAATATTCTTTTGGAAACAGAATTCACTAGCTTCTGCTGTTGGGCGTTCAGCGTCACAATATCGTGTTTTGAATAGTGAGACATGGGATGGTTAGTGCCGATTGTCCAGCCGCCGGTGGAGGCAAATCCTTCCGGCCCGCCGTATTTGGGATCCGCCATTGGGCCCGTTTCTAGTATTTCATTTTTGTTCGCCAGTCCGAAACCCCATAATATGTTTAGGATATCTCGGCTGTTTTCGCTTGATATTTCCAGAGGTGCGTACTGTCTGGTTAAATAGGGGCTCGAATATTTGTTTTCATCAATAACGCCCAACTCAATTAATTTCGGCCCGATATCAGCCAGAGAAAAAGGCAATCTTACGCCTGCTGTCTTAATCTCAATACCAACCCCGCCCAGCCATATCCAAAAAAGTGCAAATCCGGAGGCGAGAGCCAATGTTCCTATGATATATTTTTTCATTTAACAGCATTCTTCCATTTGTTTTTCTATTTTCCGGACATTCTCTTGTAAAGAATGTTCGGGTTCTCTCTTAATGAAAAACAAGGAGGCGATTACCAGAAGGAATATAAAATCGGCGATAACAACCGGGACGGATATGTTTGTCACAGCCAGATATGCCAAAGGAAAGCCGATGACGATGATAATTAATTTCCATAACCTAGACTTGCGGTTGGCCCAGGCCAATCTCTTTGGGCCCATATCGGAAATGCCGATAACCGTGCCGCCCATGAGCAATGAAATCGGAATGATTAATTTATCAGCGGCAAGAAAGCTCCAGGCGATACCCGCGCTCAATATAAGCCACAGTCCGCTCACTAACACGCAGATTAGACATATTTTTATTCTCATATGTTTAGAATTAATATTCCCAGCCCAATCATGGCAATTCCGGCAATAAGGCGCATTTGATTTCTCTCTTTCATTTGCCAATTCTTTACCCTCTCAAGCATGTTTTTATTGCTGGCAATCAGCAAAATTACAATCAAAGGCAAAACAAATATTAAGTTGTACAGAAGCAGATAACCGGCTCCAGAAAGGTAAGTTAAGTTATCGTGCAGCAGTCCCAAGACCATTAAATACGGTCCGCCCGTGCAAGGGAATTCGCATATTCCCACCAGCACTCCCAAACCAAATGCCGTCGGAAGAGAAGCTTTTTCCATGAGCTCGGCCATTTTACGATGAGCGGCATGGGGAATACGGAATTTTATCGGGAAAGCAGGAAAGAATTCATTAATCAGACCAATCATTCCCAGGATAATCAAAAGAATCGCTCCGAGTCTGGCCATGAAATGGGGTGTGTTGAATATGTGTAGGGTTTGGGTAATGCCAAGACCGATTAACAGATAGACGATAAATATTCCCAGAATGTAGAATATTCCGATTTTGAGGATACTTGTTCTTAATTTGCCGATGCTGAACAGAAAGGCGATAGTCAGAAGTAGTATCGAGAAAGCGCAGGGGTTGATGCTGTCAATCAGCGCAGAGACGCCTACAAGAGGCAGCAGCCACGAGCCTTGGCTGCTGATATTCCAAACCATTTTTGTCCCGACCGGAGATTTAAGAACAAAAACGAGCACCGTCAGCACTACCGCTATTGCGATTAGAAATATTAATTTTTTCATGGTGTGACGTTGGCGCTAAAATTCAACATGATAGGCCCGCCGGCTGAATTTTCAATAATGACCGTGCGTTCGATTTTTCCGATGCCAGCCGGGCCGTGGGCATTCGGATCAAATACGATTTCAATTACAGCTTCATCGCCGAGCTCGAGCATCGCGTTTATTTTCGGTATGCCGACATGGCCGGGCATGCCGAATGGCCCGTACTCTTTTCCATTCAGCTGCATAACCGCGCTTGTGCACATGCAGGACGTATACATTTTATCAAGAGTAATTTTTTCAGAGCCGGCGTTTTTTACTTTAAATGCGTGACTGACATTACCGTTGGCCATTGATATGTTTCCGAAGTCATAGTATTTTTCCGGAATTTCCAGAAAATCGGAAACAGCATCGGTTTTCTCTTCTTTTCGGATCGTATCTGCCGCCGGCCGCGCCAGCCATATGAATCCGGCCACGATTACAACTACACCGGCTATGATAATTAATGTTTGTTTGTTCATATCTTTAGTGTTAAATACAAAAAAATCCTTGTGTAAGGATTTGCGGCGCGAACAAGCAGACTTTCGACTCAAGTCAAAGCTATGCGCGCCCTAAAGAGACAGTTGGGCTATTTTCGTGCAAAGAAAACCAAAACCTCAATCTTTGTTCAAGAGGCGTCTTGTTATTCCTTGATCTTTCTCTAAGGAAAGATAATGATAACCCGGGATGGGAATATGTACGCAGAAAGAACAAAAAAATAGGCAAAAGCAAAAGAGAAAATGTAACTAAAATCGTGGCCAGAGACAACTGAGAAAAAGCTGATAGGTGAGAAGTCGCAGAATCAAAAGAGCTTCTGACCAGAGCGCAATCTGACGCAATCGTGGAATCAAAAGGGCAGGCATTATGGTGATCCATAGTTGCCAGATTAAATCCGGCGATTACGAATATTCCTATGATTAATACGGCCAGGAGCTTCATTTCTTGTATTGTAGCATAAAATACATTTTTTTGCTATACATGAATAATGATGGGATATCAAAACTGGGGCATGATGGGCGGGATCGGATCTCTCGGCTTCATAACATGGGCCGTGGTTCTGGTGGATCTGGTTCTCGTCGGCATCTGGCTCTGGCAGCAAATCTCAAAAAAGTAATTATTTGAGATATTCGAAAAAGTAAAAAGCGAGTATTAAAACAAATCCAGCAATGGCGACGAGATTTAGAGTCAGCGTCGCTGTTCCTGCGTCATTTACGCGCGGTTTTCTCGTTCTAAGCAAGACAAAGAATAGGGGGTATAAAATGGCGGTTATAAAACTTTTTGTCACCCAATGATGGCCGGTCCATGAGGCCAGCCATGTTTTAAAGGCGAGATTTGTGTCGGCCAGAATCGTAATTAAAGCGACAACAATAATCGTAATCGCTGCCGACATCGCCGAGGTATAGATTGTTTCTGTTTTAGCCATTAGATTTTATGCCCACCTCGCCGCTGCGGAAATAATATAACCCATAAGCCCTAAACTTAATGCCAATCCCGAGATAATTATTAGTAAGGCGATATAACTGTTTTTTAACTTAAACGTATCCAATTCATCCGGCGACAAGCGTGAAAGAATTAAGGCGGTGACGGCCATGGGAATTAAGAATAGAAAAATGTGCTCCTTAGCTTCCATGGCAATGGCATGAGCCCACGGAGCGGAGCCGGCTTTGATGATTGGTTTTACAATCGGCCCGTAATATTTGACATAATAATAACCGCCAATCAGCCAAGCACCGACAAATCCCGCCAAGCCCAACACGGCGGCCAGAGTCCGTCTAAACATGGAACCCGCGTTTGCCACAACTTCGCCCAAAAGCCAAAGGAAAGCATCAATCCCCAAAATGGCAAATCCAAGATGCAGACCAATGAGGACGGGCTTAGACGTTAAGGTTGTCCAGATATCCATGCCTTAAAATTATAATTCTTCCTAAACTGTTTTACGCTATCTGCGCTTTCTTGCCGCCAGCATTTCTCTCTTTGCGGCAAGACGTTTCTTTGTCTTAGGCGAGTGAGTCTTGCGCTTACGGCTTGCTCCCAACCCTGAATTTCTTTTTGCCATGTTTTTAGATTAATTTAATCCCAGTTATTATACACGATTCAGTTAAGCTGGGCAATTTGTATCAGGTTGCCGCAAGTATCGTCAAATATAGCAATAGTAGAAGGCCCCACATTCGTCGGTTCCTTAATGAATCTAACACCTTTCACTAAAGACTAAGACTTATTGTTGAAGTACCTACCGGCCACGGTCAAGGCGAAGGAGACCAAGATGACGATAACGGCCGTAAATAAAAGTTTCAACAAATACACATTGGGACCGTCACTTTCGGGAGAAGTGGTTATAACCATTAACAGCCCCACAATACCAAAAGCAATTGACGCCCAAACGAAAACTTTTGTAGTTATTTTTTGCATGATTATAGTATATCACTTAAAACACCCTCTGTTAATCTGCTCCACTGAATCTGAAATGTTAGAATCTAAAATTAGATAAAAAATAAAAAGCGGATTGATATTATCGCACCGCTTTATGTTGCTCCAACATTCTTTGGACACCTTAACTCTGAATAGGATTTCAGGGGTGGTATTTTAACGGAGACGACAACTTCTTCTTGAACAATACGAACTAAGTCATATCGCTCAATTGAGCCATTCTTACGCCTAAGATTTTCTAAAAAAGTTTTTGCTTTTTCTGAGGCGTCGGCATCTGTTTCTATATTTTCCATGTTCCAGATATGTGTCTCATCGGTCCAAAGTGGCTCATCTTCCGTCATACCATGTGATCTCATGACGTAAGTTAACCGCCAGCGCATATTAAACCTCCGTATATATTAGAACTAGAAATAAAGATATTACAAAAAAGTTCGGACGTCCACACTGGGGTAAAATAAAATACTAGATAAAATCTAGTATTTTATCGTTGCTCATCTGGTTCTCTGATGTTAGAACTTATTCTCGATAATCTCTACTGAGTACTGAGAAGTCTCATCAATTAAATACTTTTGGATTATACGAACAGCTGTAAATGTCTCCTCGTGAAGAGAAGAATGTTCTCGATGAATAAAATATTGTTTTCGATGTTGTTCTTCGTCTGTAGTTACCACCAAGAGAAGCTTGCCTTTTCCAATTAATTGTTGAGGTTCTAAAAAAGCCCCTTCCATTATTAGTTCATTAGGGTATTTAAGTATCTCTTGATTTACATATGGCATCATACTCGTACGAACTGCTTTAAGACCTTTAATTATATTTTCCTCATTGAGTTCACCAAACTTTTTCCACGCTTCTTTTGTGCCAATGTATAAAAAGGGGTCCTCCGCTTCTGATTTTTCTTTTTGAGCAATTTCGCGAAGATAATCAGCCTCTACAACCGGATAACCCAGCTCATTTTTTAAGCGAATACTGTAGGTAGTTTTTCCAGCCCCAGGGACACCGTAAATAAAAATCTTATTTTCCATGCCCCAATTTAACCACCTTCAGGTTTTAACTTCAAATAAAACACCCCTGATGGGCGACGTTAAAACCTAAAATTAGACAAATAAAAAATGACCGTTCTCGGTCAGCGAGGAGACTTCTCCAATTCTTGGTGGCTAGTGTGGCTAAGCATATGTTGGCACGGCTTTCCAGCTTAATGCCGCCAGTGCCCAGTCTGGACGAAGTACAGTGTAAAACTCCGTGCCGCCTTTCAGTAAAGTGTCGGCTGCTGCCAGAAATGCGTCCTCGGCGCCAGGATCAATCTTGGCAATTTGGGGAGTGCTTTCGGCTGTCAGAATCGAAATCATGGGAAGACCAATGCGGATCACTTTTGTGGCGCTTCCTATTACACGGCCTACGCCTACACTTATTTCAATACCTGTTGTCTCGAGCTGGTGCCCAAGAAAGACCGAATTGATAATTTTACATTCGGACATTGATAACTCCTTCTCTCGATAAGAAACAAAATACCACTCGAGTGGTATTTTGTAAATGTCTGCTCCGCGGCCAGGACTCGAACCTGGAACCATCGCCTTACACATAATCCATAACTTTCGTTACGGCGTGGACTATATCTTATCCGTGAATTTAATCGTACGGATCTTCGGTATCTAGTCTCTACGGTGCCCCCGACATTTATTGTCGGGGTTCCCTCGGTATTACCAGTCAAGGCTTCACCGATATCCCGAAAAGTTTCAGTCAGACTTTCGTCTGAAAGCTGCGATTCTTTCACAGGGCGCCGCTCTACCATTGAGCTACCGCGGAATAATTTTCAAGAACTAAACCTTGAAATTATATCAGCAAAGGATGAGAATTTCAATGTGAAATAAGTCAAATCAATCCCATTTTGGACTTGACATCAGAAAGAGTTTCGTCCGCCAAGGCGCGGCATTTTTGTTCTGATTTTTCCAGTATTGATACCACTTGATCCAAGTTGTTCTCGAATTCTTTACGGCGGGATTGGAACGGTTGCAAGAAAGACACGATTATATCCGATAAGTCTTTTTTGAATTCGACATATGTTTTACCGGCATAGCCGCTTTCGATATCAGTTAAGGATTTGTCGGACAGCAGGTGATATATCGTCATTAAATTTGAAATGCCCGGTTTTTCTTTCTCGTCATAGTGTATTTCTTTTCCTGAATCAGTCGTGGCCACGGATATTTTTCTTTCAATTTCATCGGGTGAGTCGGATAATGCAATGCCTTCATCACCGGTTTTTGACATTTTCGCCAGAGGATCTTTAAGAGACATTATCCTTGCCCCTTCCGTTAATTTGGCTTTTACATTCGGAAATGTTTCTCCAAACGAAGAATTGAACCTGGCCCCGATTTCATTGGTCAAATCTATGTGGGGCAGTTGATCCTCTCCGACGGGCACCAAATCCGATTTATATACCAAAATATCGGCGGCCATTAAAACAGGATAGTCAAGAAGTCCCATATTGTTGGCCTTTGTTTTCTCAAGCTGTTCACGGTATGTCGGCAGGCGGTCAAGCCAGCTGACCGGGGTTATGGTATTAAAAATCCAGGCCAATTCCGTATGTTGAGGAACATGCGATTGGCGTATAAGAAGAGACTTGTCGGGATTTAATCCAGCAGCCAGATAATCTAAAATGACATCCATTACCTGCTGGTGGAAAGTTTTCGGATCAAACGGCGTCGTTATGCCATGGTAGTCGACGACGGCGAATATGGCCTGATCGGCTTCATCCTGAAGGGAAATCCAATTCTTGATTGCCCCCAGATAATTTCCCAAATGCAGCTTGCCGCTAGGACGAATGCCGGAGAAGATTTTAGACATATATTTAGAATATCGAAAAAATATAAAATAGCCAATACAAATACACAAGTGCGTCTTTGTGCGAGTTGAAGATTAGATCTCGATTACTACAGGGAGAACCATTGGCCGGCGCTCTGTTTTCTGGAACAAGAATTGGCCGATTTGGTTTCGGATATTTTCCTTTATAAACGCCAGATTCGGCTGGCCGCCAATCGGAGCGTGATTTTCCACGATGTATCGAATCTTTTTTCTGACGTGCATAAGCATTTCCCTGTTTTCTTTAAGATATATGAATCCTCGGGAAATGATATCGGGACTGCCTTTGACTTTTCCGGTTTGAGCGTCGATTAGGACGACGAGAGTGATGAAGCCGTCGGCGGCCAATATTTGTCTGTCTCTAAGAACGACATTGCCCACGTCACCGATGCCGAGACCGTCAACAAAAACATATTCCGATGGGGCCATCTTTTTATCGAACCACCATTTGTCTTTTTCAACGTGAACAATCGAGCCGTTATCGGCGATAATCACGTTTTCTTTCGGGATGCCCTCCTCATTTCCCAAAAAGCCATGGTTGACCATCATTGAGTATTGGCCGTGGATGGGCATTAAAAATTTAGGTTTGAGCAATCGAATCATTCTTCTTAAATCTTCTTTGTTTCCATGTCCGCCGGTATGGACGTCAAGCATGTAATAATTGAAAACTTTGGCGCCGTTGCGATAAAGCTGATCTTTCAAGAATTGCACGTTTCTTTCATTTCCGGGAATAACGGAAGAAGAGAATATGTATGTATCGTTTGTTCTGGCTTTTATGTGGCGATGGTCTCCGGAAGCAATACGCATAAGAACAGCATTGCCTTCACCTTGGGCGCCGGTGACTACGGCCACAACCTTGTCGTGAGGATAATCGTCGATTTCTTCCATGCTAATCTGCGTGCCTTTCTTGATTTTTAAATATCCCAATTTTTTGCATATTTCCACGTTTGATTTCATTGAATAGCCGTCAAAAACAATTTTACGGCCAAATTTCTCCGCAATGGTAATAACCTGTTGGATACGATTAATCAGTGACGCGAACGTGCCTAAAATAATCATGCCTGTTGCTTCCGCGAATAACTTTTCCAAGCTGGCTGTAACTTCCGCTTCGGACATGGAGTGGCCTTCTTTTTCCGCGCCCGTTGAGTCGGACATCAGCAACAGAACACCCTCTTCGCTTATTTTCTGCATGCCCTCGATATCAGCCGGCAAATCATTGACTGGCGTGTCGTCAAATTTATAGTCGGACGTATGGACGACGTTTCCAACCGGAGTTTTGATTACAATCTCCAAATCATCGGGAATAGAATGGTTGATTCTAAGAACTTTGACAGTTAATTTGTCGCTAATCTTAATTTCCTCCCCGGCCTTTATCTCAATTATGTCCAGGGGTCTTTGGGTTTTAAAATCTTCCATCCGCTTTATGAGGATGGCCCGAGTCAGGGCGGCGGCGTATATGTCAGGATCGCCGATCTTGTCTCGTATAAAAGGCAAGGCTCCGATATGGTCCATGTGGCCGTGGGTAAAGAACATGGCCTTAATCATATCTTTCTTGTCATCCAAGTAGCTGGCATTGGGAATAATGGCGTCTATTCCCGGCATGTCTTCACCCGGAAAACGAACACCGGCATCAATGAGAATTATCTCGTCGTCATATTGCACGGCCGACATATTCCGGCCGACCTCTCCCAATCCACCGAAGTGGACTATTTTGAGACCGCTGTCTTTTTCTGTTTCTCGGTAGTCTTTTTCATCGCGACGAAGAACCCGAACGCGGCGTACCACCGGCTGCTGCGGCCGACGGTCCCGATACCTTGGTTTTCTCGGCGATCGAATGCTAAACTTCCGCTCTTCGCCTTGAGTGTCATTTTTTTGGGTGGAGACGACAGGAGTCACCACAAATTCTTTTTTATCTTCCATATATAATATATTTGATTAGTGTTTTTTGGGGTCACAGATAATTTACCCGCTCCGTCAAATTTGTGCCGTGGGGGAGATTTGAACTCCCATGAGATTGCTCTCACTACGACCTGAACGTAGCGCGTCTGCCAATTTCGCCACCACGGCATCAGGTTTAATTTTTATAGCTTTTAAATTTCTCTACTAAAAGAGTGTCTATTGGATCGACGCCCAAATTTTTTGCCAGATAAAAACTAGTCCAAAGAGCCAAAATGTAGTTATTGAGAACCTGTTCCAGCACTGACATGCCGGTAGAGATATCAATGATAGTATAATTATACTCCATATTATCCAATATTGCAATAGTGGCTTTTATGTCTTTTAAAGCTTCCGGTGAATCGTCCAAATTTCTTAATAAAATGGGCGTTAAACGCATATGTCTGTCGGCGAACTGGCATATTTCATTGTGGCCCAAGACTGGGAAATAATTCCAAAATGCCGGTATCTTGGCGTTTTCATTTATCAATGTTTTCCAAAATTTAGCCAAATACCGCCATTTGTATGAGCCGTATATCACCGGAATCTTGGCATCAATTTCCGAAGCAATGTCGCGGCCTTTGATTTCCAACGCCTCGGCGTTTATATTTCTGACGTTAAAATCAGAAATTCCCAGAATCCCGGCTAAAGCTCCAAACATATATCCGACAGCGAAGCGGGCGGGAACATTTTCATCCGGCATAGCCGCAACGGATATTGATTGTCGGACAGCTTTTTCGCGCAATATTCCGCCTTTCGAAATAACAATGACTGGACAGGCCCTTTCCACAGCGTCATCGTACGCGGCAATGGTTTCTTCCGTATTGCCGGACCAGGAAACGCATATTACCAAGTCATTCGTCGTTGCCGTCGAGGGCAAGCGGTAGTCGGAGTTTAAATATATGTTTAAATCCGGCCGGATAATGGCCAGTATTTCGCCGGGTATGGCCGATCCGCCCATGGCGCAAATATAGATATTCCGATACGCGCCTTCAAACTTATTTTTATTCCCAATATCAAAACCAATTTCGATTTGGGAAGGGAATTTAAGAATCGCGTCTCGCATCAGTTGAATGTCCTTTTGGTGTTAATATACCATTTTTCCACGTTGACGAATCGGTCGGAGGGCATGGAAATAATTTTGCTTTCAAATCCGCGGATGTTTTTGCTGTGAGCGTAAATGTAATATGGATTATAAAGAAATACTGCAGGCGCATCCTCAACCAGTATTTTTTGAAAATCGTCATATTTTTTCATGCGCTCCAGAGGATTCAAAGTCTGCCGGGCGTCTTCCAATATATTATCCGCCGTCTTGTTGTCGTATAACGCTAAATTTAATCCGGGCTCTCTTTTTTGAGACGAGTGCCAGAGGCTGAATGGATCGGGGTCGATTGTTAATATTTCGCCGAACAGCAGCATCTGGTAATCCCTGTTCTTAATGGCGTCCTGAAGCGAAGTAGTCGGGTAAACTTTTACATCCAAGTCCACTCCTATTTTTTTCCATTGATCCTTCAAAATATTAGCGACTTGGGATAATTCCGGCCAAGTTGAGGTAACTAGTGTTAATTTAAGGGAGTCCTTGTTTTTAGACAGGATTCCGTTTTCATCGGGATTTCCCCAGCCGGTCGCGGCCAGTATTTTTTTTGCCATGTCTGGATCATACGAGTACTTTTGAATATCGCTCATACCGGTAACTTCTCCAACCAGCGGAGAATTAACGGCGTTGCCCTTATCATCCAGAATCGTTTTAACTAGAGCTCCCTTGTCCGTGCCGTAATTCAGGGCCAGTCTGATATTTTTGTCGGCCAGCAATCTTGATTGGGAAGTATTGAAAAATACGGCGAAATATCGGGGTAGTTTCAGTTCTTCAATGTGCAACCGCTGCTTGAATTTAATCTTTTTTAAATTCTGCGGGCTGATGTAGCCGAGATTTGCAACCTCATTTTTATTATACGCGTCGATTAGTTCGTCTTCAGTTCCGTAAAATTGAATCGTCATTTTGTCGACATAAGGCCTGCCGTCGTAAAATTTCTTATTCGACTCAAGCTCATATGATACGACGCGGCCCGAGCTATCTTTTTTTAATTTTTTAAACTGATACGGTCCGGATCCGATCGGTTTTAGATTTAAGTCGGATAACGCGAAATTTATAGGTTTCACATCGGACCAAATGTGTTCAGGGATGATGGGCAGCGTCAGGTTGTTCAGAAACTGGGCGTATTTATTTTTCAATTTAAACATCACGGCGGTGTCATTGATTTTTTCGACTTCCACTCCTTGCCAATTGATTCTCTGCAAACTTCCATAGTCTGGATTCTGGGCCGCGTTTACCGTGAATATTATATCGCCGGCAGTGACGGCCCTGCCGTCGTGCCAAACTGCGTTTGGCTTTAAGTAGACGGTGTAATTGAGGCCGTCACTTGAAATTTCATATGATTTCGCCAGAGCCGGAATCAGTTTTCCGTTCTCGTTGTACTTTAAAAGTCCGGAATATATCAAAGACACCAAATCCCGGTCTGCGTCGTTTGTTTGGGAAAGCAGGGGATTTATGTGCCTCGGTTCTCCTATTACGCCTTCTGTAAATGATCCGCCGTATTCGGCTTGGGCGGTCGTAAATCTGTTGTAAGTCGTGAAAGGAATTGAAATAACGGCTCCGGCCATCAGTATTAGCAATAAAAAAATAACATACCTTTCTTTCTTTGAAAGTACCTTAGGTATCAGTTTAATTTTAGATTTGATTTTTTTGAATCGCGACTCTTTTGGCCGCTTCTCCGGCAATTCCGGTTTCAATCCAAAAAAATCATCAAGCTGATTGTCGTCTTTGCGCATTATGTAGACCTAGCCGATTATTCTCCAAAGAGAAATGCTGAAGAAAAGAATAGCCAGAATTATCGTGGCGTTAAAAATCACTTTTTCAGCGCCTCTCTTTGTGCTGTATTCAATGCTACTGCCTCCGAAAGCCGAAGATAAGCCCGATCCTCTCTGTTGCAAAAGTATGGCGATTATAAGCAGAAGCGCTAACCCTATTTGTACGTATGAAATAATCATCAAATGAAGAAAGTGAACATCCGGATTATTACGTTAACGATTCCCAAAGCTACGCCGGCCAAAACTATTGTTTGCCAGCCGCCGGTTATACTGAATCCGGGGATAATTAAAGAAATGACGTAGATTCCTATAATATTGCCTAAAATTCTTATGACTAGCCTTATCATTTTGGCAGCATGAAGCATACCATTTTGTGATAATTATTTCAATAAATTCTTTATTGCTTGCATGAGAACAGGGGAATTATAGTAGTCTTGAAAGAGCTTTGGCCAGTTCTTGTCGCTTATATAAATCGTCGGTTCAACCCCTCTTCCCTCAATTGGCTGGCCGTCTTCGCGGAGAGTTAGGCTGTGAACAAGAAGGAGTGAAAATTTTTGAGTCGGGTCAAACTGATTTTTGATAGGCGTAATTTGTTCAATTGTGCCCCAGCCCTTGGTGCGGCTTCCGATTAACACTCCGACATTGTATTTTTTCAGTGTCGCGGCCATGACTTCGGCCGATGATTGGCTTTCTCCGTCGATTAAGATAACGACCTTTTTGAATTTTACCAAACTGGGAAGCCAGCCTGTTTTTGTTTTAAAAGGAACATACTCGTCTTGATGAAAAAAATCGTATGCATAATTGTCGGGTCCGATGAACGGGCCCAGGAAATAGGGCATTATGTCAATGGCTCCGCCGATGTTGCCTCTCAAATCAAGAACTAATGTTTTAAGTTCCGGGTTTCTGTCAGTCGAGTCGCTTGCTTTCTGGAATTCATCCAGAGTTTGCGGCGATATTTTTTTCACGTGCATATAAAAAATATCAGGCTTGATAATGCGGTGCTCAACTGTCGGTTCGATGCCCGATTGGTCGTATTTTTGTTTTGCTTCAGGTTTAAGCAGGGCATTATATGCTCTCTCCAGAATAGGCACCGGTCCGGATTCTTTTATTTTATTGTTATACGCCCGGTCAACATCTTCCTGGGAAGCGCCTTTTTCCAGTCCCAAAACGGCGTATAAGTCGGTGCTGGAGTCTTTGTTTTGAACCGTTTCACTTATCGTCTGCAGCTGCTTTTCTGACAAAAGCTGGCTGCGGCCGAAAGGTTTTAAGTTTACGAGCACTATGTTGGCCAGTTCTGCCGTAAAAATTTTCTTTTTTTCGTCCGGCATCGATGACGTTATCGAATCCACCATGCTTAACACACCCTTCCGATTCATAGATTCCAGACTCTGGCTTTTGTCCAGCAATTTTTCAGCGCCAAGCTTATATATCGCCGCCAATTGCTCATCGGTAATCTTTTCCCAATACCTTTCTTTTATCGTGTCAAAAATTTCAGCCGTAAATTTTTGGTATTCATTCAAATTAGCATCAACAGGCTCACTTATTTGAGCGGTAGTTCGATGCTGGGAAAAATAATACGTCCCGCCGGCGCCGATGCTGAACGACGCCAAAACCAAAAAACCATAGATTAAAATTTTTGTCTTCCTCATTTCACATTCATACTATATATTTATTCAGAATTTAGAAGTGTGGATAATGTGTACGATTTGTGCTAAATTAAATATATGAAAATAAACACGCCCCGCGATACTTTTTTGTACTTGCTTTCCATCGCCACACTGGCCGCAAGCGCCGTCAGTTTTGGCATCGTGGTTTTTCAGCTGATTAATAACTATTACCCCGATATGTTAAATTATCATTATTACTCCAGAGAAAACGTTTTGGAGCCGCTGCGCGGCGCGATGGCAGCCTTGATTATTATTTTCCCTGTTTTTTGGTGGGTAGCCAGATTTTTAAGAAAGGACATAGAAGGCAATCCCGAAAAAAGAGATTTGGGAATTCGCCGCTGGCTTCTTTACCTGACGTTGTTTGTGGCCGGTCTGGTTATTATCGGGGATTTGGTGGCCGTGCTTAACGGTTTGCTCCATGGCGAGCTTACAATCAGGTTTATATTCAAGGCTTTAACCGTGTTGTTCATCGCCGGCTCCGTTTTTTACTATTATATTTCCCAATTGAAGGAAAAACCTCTGGCCGGCGTCAAAGTTTACAGCTGGATAGTAGTTGGGGCCGTGGCTGCGTCTATTGTCGGCGGATTTATAGTCATCGGCTCCCCGATGACACAAAGGGCGAAAGCGTTTGACCAAAGGAGAATAAATGATTTACAGGTAATACAAAATGAAATTGTCAGTTATTGGCAGTCAAAGAGAGTTTTGCCCGGTGATTTATCCGATTTGACCAACTCAATTCCAGGATTCAGAGCTCCTATTGATCCTGAAACGGGTACATCTTATGAATATCTGCCTACGGCCAAATCGACATCGGCAAGTCCGTCATTTCAGCTATGCGCGACATTTAAGTATCCGTCAGATCCGCAAGTTACCGGAATGGATTCATACCCAAAAACCGTTGTCTATCCTTATCCGTCCGACAACTGGACTCATGACGCGGGCCGACAGTGTTTCTTAAGGGAAATCGATCCGGATCTTTACCCATCCCGACTAAAATAAAATGATAAAAAATATTTTTATTTGGATTGTGGTTTTAGCGGTGCTTTCGGCGGCGGCATGGCTTTTTGTCCGCAAGTTTAATTCAACTAAGGAATCAGCTCAGCAATCGCCTTCAGCAAGTTCTTCGCCGGCTGTTTCAAGCGCGGCTGAAGGCAATCAACAAATACCTATGGATAAAATATCGGCTCAAGAAATTCAAGTCGGTTCCGGCCCAGAAGCAAAAAACGGGAATACCGTTAATGTTCATTACACCGGATATTTAATAGATGGGAAGAAATTTGACAGCTCACTGGACAGGGGACAGCCGTTTACATTTACCATCGGCGCAGGTGAAGTAATTAAAGGCTGGGATATCGGCGTAGCCGGAATGAAAGCAGGCGGAAAGAGGCGTTTAATAATCCCGCCGGCTTTTGGCTACGGGGACAAGGAAGTGGGAAACGGACTTATCCCGCCGAACTCTATTTTGATTTTTGACGTCGAACTCTTGATCATTAAAAAATAAATTAGCGCGGAAATAACGTTTTTAATTTTACCCGGCTGTTGACTGATTTTTCTATTATGACAAACTGGTTCTTAAGATATGTCTGTTTTTGCCGACTCTCTCCTATCTCTTTCAAAAGTGCTTGCTCGGCTAAGCGACCAATTTTATGTTTCAAAACTCGATGAGAAAATTAAAAGATATATTGATATACAGATTTCCGTTCTTGCTGATTCAGGCAAGAACAATTCCCTCATTCATATTTTAAATGAACTGATTGATTGCCTGGATTTTATCGAGCATGACCAAGCGGACATTAAGGAAGAAATTCTAAACGCCAAAAAATATATTCTCCAGCTCAAAGTTGATGTTTACAGGTCCAATAATCCAAAAAATACTAAAACGACCAGCCGGCCTTCAACTAGGTCAGCAAATACAGAATTGTTTAAAGGAAACAAGGGAAAGATACTAGATTTTATTAAAAAAAATCGAAACGTCCGGTCGAAAGACGTCGTCGACGAATTCAATCTGCTGCCCAAAAGAACGGTTATAAGAAATCTCAAAGAACTTCTGTCAGCCGGCCTCATATCAAAAATGAATGAAAATAGGGCCGTGTTTTATTCCTCAAGACCAGACTAATGTTTATGGGGTCAAATAAATATATTATTCTTGCTTTATCGGTTGGTGCAGTCGTCAGCACTATTTTTGCCCATCAAGGCGACAAAGAAAAGACATTATCTGCAATTGGAGATGCCGTTGAAAGCACTTTATCCACAGCTCCCTCAAAAAATAATGGTGCCAGATCATCCAAGGTGTCACCATCGCTATTGCCTGCTGTGAGCTCGTCGAAACAGGTGACGGTTGCAGGTGACACCAAACTGTCACCTGCTCGCATGGTGTCACCTGAGGTGACACCTCAAGTGACACCTCAAGTGACACCAACAAACAACGGACTGTCACCAACAGTGTCACCAACCGTCACCATGCCCAATGACGGCAGAGTGGTCATAAATGAAATCGGCTGGTCCGGTACCTTGGCATCGGCGTTCGATGAGTGGATAGAGTTATACAATAACGAGTCATTTGATGTCGACATGTCTGGCTGGGCGCTGACTACAGAGTCGGAGTCGCCCAAGATTATTTTTCCAAACGGAACGCATATTACCGCCAGGGGATACTTTCTCATCGAGCGCACGGATGATAATGCCATTAGCGATATAAAGGCTGATTATACAACGGGTTTTGGTAATGGCCTGTCTGATTCAGGCGAAGTGCTGCTGCTTAAGAATACGCGTGGCGAGATAGACAGAGTCGGCACATGGGGCGATAAATGGCATGCCGGCGAGAGCGCGTCGAGATTATCAATGGAAAGAATCGACCCTCTTATATACTCAAACGGGCCGAGCAATTGGAAAACATTTTTTGGAAATTCCACAGGCAGAGATGCCAAAGGAAATTCAATAAAGGGCACACCCAAATCTTCCAACAGCACTGCAACTCCCGCGCCGACACCACAGGTGTCACCATCACCAAGTCCGTCACCGTCACCTACCCAGTTGGTGACACCAACAATGTCACCAACTGTCACCACGTCACCGACACCATTGGCGACAGTGACACCATTACCGACACCAGAGGTGACACCGGTTTTGACAACCTCACCGCAAGCAACCCCAACACCAACCCCGCAAAATACAAACCAAGTCGTTATAAATGAGATAGCCTGGATGGGGACCGGCTCGTCTGCTTCTGACGAATGGATTGAATTATACAATTACTCGACACTGGCAATTGATATATCAGGTTGGACACTGAAATCGTTAACAGGGTCAAACCCTGATCCGCAAATAAATATGAGTGGTTTAATAGCGGCGAATGGATATTTCTTGTTGGAAAGAACAGATGATACTTCTGTTTACGATGTATCGGCGAATCAGACTTACACTGGGGCATTATCAGATTCGTGCGAAATATTGGAATTAAGGGATAATAACGGGGTTTTAATTGATAAAGTCACATGCGGAGATAACGGCTGGTATGGCGGAAATAAGGACAGCAGATCGACGATGGAAAGGGTAAATACCGGATCGGGAGAAAGTCAAAATAGTTGGGGTACGAATGACGGAGTGACTAAGAACGGTCTTGATGCAAGCGGTTCAGCCATAAACGGAACTCCGGGCAAGACAAACAGCGTAAACAATTAATTCATGATTTATCCACAATTTTCCTATTGTTTAGCATAGTGGGAGGTCATATAATATCAATAAATAAACATAAATAAGGTTTCATTGACTTTTAGGGTTCTCTGGTGTAGTCTTTAGTGGATATTAACCAGAAGCCTGTAACACAGAGAAAATATATAAAAATGAACGATAAATTCGTCAAAACGGATAAGTAGCCAATTGTTTGGTTGCTTTTGTTTTTTAGAGATCGGCCCCTGAACCTGATTCATCGAGTCCAGAGGCGGATAGCTAAAGAAAGGACATTGAAAATTTAATCTATGAAAGATAAAAATGTTGCAAACGATAGTTATATTAATTTTTGAGTTTAAAGAATTTTGCAGTCGATAAGGACACTCCCGAGATGTACTAGGTCGAGGCAGAGTAACTCTCATATGCGAAGATTATATTCTTCGTTGGGGTGATTCTGGCAAAATTCACTCGAGGTTTGAGCGCCAGGCGCTTTCAATAAAATCTCGAGTCAGAAAGAATGTCGATTAAGAAAGTAAGTATAAAGTCAGTATTAAATTCTGAACCGGAATTGGTCACGTTATCCTCGGTCGATTCGAGTGATAATGCAATACCGATCAGAAGAATTAAATAAAAATAAAAATGAATAGTTTATCACGCAGGAATCGAGATTTGCTCAAAAGAGCAATCGCGACTCTAACTGCGGCAACGACAATATTGTCGTTGGCTGGGTTTGCGGTATTCGTCCCATCGGCGAGTGCGGCAATGCCCTCTGACTATGGCCTGAGAGAAGGCGATACGATCAGCGCAGCCGGTTCTGACGATCCGGATATATACATCGTCAACGAGCAGGGATACAAGAGATTGTTCTTGAATCCGGCCATCTTCAATTTCTACGGTCATCTCGGAGGTTTTGCGAGTGTCAAAAATGTCAGCGCCACAGCGCGCGACGCATTTCCGACTTCAGGACTTTTCCGAAACTGTGAAACTGGAGATCAGAAAGTATATGGTGTTGAAACTACAGGCGAGGACACAGGTGTCCTTCACTGGGTAAACACCACCGGCGCTCAAGCAGTTGCTGATGACGCGAATTTCTTCAAAAAAGTATTCTGCATCAACAACAACGAGTTCAACTGGTACGCGAAGGGTTCAAACTACACTTCAGTAAACCAGGTTCCGAACTACTCTCGAACACCGGGGACATCACCGACTCCGACCCCGTCCGGCCCATTGTCCGTAAGCTTGGCTCCAAATAACCCAGGCGCGCAGACAATAACTCTAAACGCAGTTGGCGTTGAGATGCTGCGAGTGAGAGTCAACGGCAGCGGCACGGTTAACACCTTAACTGTGAAGAGATTGGGTGCTGGTCAGACAGACGACTTTGATAACGTTTTCGTATATCAAGGCGCCAGCAGATTGACTTCAGGCAAGTCGTTCTCATCTTCGACCGGTGAGGTGACGTTCTTGCTGGACTCCACTGATGGAGCAGTCAATGGAACAAAAGATTTTTCGATCGTGGCTGATATGGCTTCCGCAAATACGGCCGGCAACGTTAACTATCTTCAGTTGACGGGCATGGTTGCAACGGGTGGAGCCGCTATTTCAGGTACACCGTTAAGCGGCAATAACTTTACGACTTCAGGAACCTCGTCCGGAACAATTGATGTCGCTGAAGTCGGTTCGCTTTCAAACCCAACCGTGGGTCAGAAGCAAGCCCAGCTCGCGGAATTCAAGTTAACGGCCAATACCGAAGGTGCTTCAGTTAAGCGCCTGACTCTGTTAAACGGCGGAAACTTGAAACCGGCCGATTTGACCAATGTCAAGATAAAAACCGGTGCCATGGAATGGTCCGGTTCGGTAACTTCCGACAGCTATCTCGTATTTGACCTCGGTTCCGGCTATTCTATCGCCAAAGGCGGTAATGCCACATTCAAGGTCTATGGAGATGTGGGCGGAAAGAAAGATGAAACGATTGATCTCTATTTTGAGAACAATTCAGATGTTTTAGCTGTTGGGGACCAATACGGCCAAGGTATGGCTGAGGGCACCAATACCCTTGATACCGCCGATGAAGCGACGACTTTGACTCTTCAGGGTGGAGCATTGACATTAGTATTCAATGGTCCTAATGCCAGCACTGTCGGCACCACGGCCACTGATGTTACTCTCTTGAGGTATTCAGTGACTGCCGCCAGCAACATTGAGGTTAAGAAGACAGAGTTTACTCTCTGTGCTGACCAAGCTGGTGACGGAACATATGATACTGAAACCACCGAAGGAGATTGGGATGACGTTACAGACTTCAAAGTCTGGAACGAGGATACCAACACTGTTGTCATCGGTCCGAAGGATGCCACAGCATTTGATCATGCCGACGACACAACCAGCTGTCCGGCTGGAGGCGGTGTTCAGGAATCATTTACCGATGTCCTCGATTTAATGGCCGGTACGACATATAACTTCAAGGTTACGGCTGATATAAACACAGCCAATGTTACCGGTGAATTAATTGACGGAAGTATCATCAGAGCAATTCTTGATGATTACTCGGATGATGCCGGTGATGTAACCGTAATGAAATACTCGGGCACAAACACTTCAGTCGCAGCGGCTGATATTGTCCCTCGAGCTGATATTAACGGTCCGAACATTACCCTTTCCGCTTCGTCTTTGACTTTGAGCTTGGCCGGTACGCCAAGTGACCAGACAAAGATTCGAGGTACAAAGGACGTTGACGCGGTTGGCATCACATTTGCCGCCAGCCAAGCTTCAGCACTTAAAGTGACCACGATTAAGATAACCGGTTATGCCGCTGATACGACAACCTTTGATGAGGGTGTCGAAGATGGCGGTAACTCGGTCTCGGTTTCCAGCGCCATGGCCAAGGTTCAGCTATATGAATCTGGAACTGGCGCATTGATTGCCGGTTCAGAAAAAGTAACCAACAATTCATTAGGTACTTCTGGAACTGGTACGATGACCTTCGGTAATCTGGATTGGAATATTCCGGCCGGCACATCCAAAACGATGCTGGTTAGAGTTGATTTGTCCAATAACCAAGCATCGGGTACGGCAGGAGACCTTTATGCCTTTGATATCGCTGCCACCGGAGACGTTACGGCATTGGATTCTGATTCCAACACTGTGAATCCGGGCGCAGCTAGCGCAGGCGTAAACGGCACGACCAGCCCGACCCAAGTTTTGACGGTCAAGAATTCCGGTTCGATGACATTGGCCACCTCGGCTGATAGCCCGGTTAAAGGTGCTGTCTACTGGGGCCAAACCAACGCGCCGATATCCAAGTTCAGGATAAGCGCGACGGATGAAGGCCAGTACATAGAAAAACTGACGATTGCTGCTTCGACCGCCGCTGAAAAGGCAGACGCGGCCGCGAACGTCAAAGAAGTAATCTTGTCCTACAAGAACAAGGCTGGTAGTACCATCACCAGAACTCAGTCATTCGGTCAGGGAGCTTCGGTAAACTTCAATTGGGAGTCAACCGATGCCAACCGGCCTTATGTACCGCAGGACGGCAGCTTGGATATTACCGTGAACGCCAACATGAAGACCAAGACGGAAGGTGCGACTCAAATTGCGAGCACTCCGCAAGATGTATTCTTCTCCTTGGATCTTATGGATTCGTTCAACAACAGCTATGTTAACGGCTTTAGAGCAGTCGGCGACGGTTCAGGAACTGTCATTGACGGCACAGGTTCGAACATCGCTGATGTGGCCGGCGCGTTTGACCAGTATGTCTATCGGGTCTTCCCGAAGATTGAACAGGTCGCGCTTTCGTCGCCTTACAGCTTGCTCGGTACACCAATCGTGTTCAAATTCTCGGTAACAGCCATGGGTGCGCCCGGCTCCAACTTGAGATTTGACAATGAACACAACAGTTCTGGTTCTATAAACTTTGAGATTGTGGCTTCCGGTCAGTCATCGGTAAATACCACGACCAGCACCACCTTCTCGATATTGGATGAATCCGGAACCGTGATTGATACGGGTACATTGAGAAGCATCGGTACGCCTGGTGCGGCTGACACAAGCCAAACCATCAGCATGGCGGCCGCGGCCTCCGGTGTACAGCCTGGTAAGAACGCTTCTATATCCTTCAACTTTGGAAGTCAGGATATAGAAATTCCAGCTGGTGGAACAAGAACCTTCAGCATCCGTCTGGACAATCCGACGCAGCACTATGGCAACGCCGGAACGACCGGCAGGGCTCCGGACTACTTCCAGGTCACATTACAGGATGATATAGCAGGATTGATTAACTGGGTGGCTGACTATGCAGGAAACACCAATTCTTTGGACCAGGCTTCAACAACCGGTGTCTTGAGAAGTGTTCCGTTGTACGGTCCGACATTCCAGAGGTAATCTCATTCCAGATGTCCTGATTTCTAAGGGATATTAGGGAAGACAAAACCCCCGCCTTGAGCGGGGGTTTTGGTTTACATAATTGATATATTTTGATAGCATCATTGGATGATTAAAAAAATATTCATTCCTGTAGTTTTAGTGGCCATACTAGTATCGTCAGTATTCTATTTTTCTAAGGACGGAGACGATGTTGCCTTAGAAACATTGACACCAACATCATCACCGCAAGAATCAATCGGAGTTTCCCCGTCGGTATCTCCGTCATCTTCGCCGAGAACTTCAAAAGTTCCGCTTCCGACCGGCGATGGCAGGACTACATTCTACGGCGAACCAGTTCCTTGGAATCTGCTATTGGCTGACGCATCTTGCACATTAAAAGGCGAAATTAAATTCCTGGATCATAATACCTACGACAATCAAGACGCACTCTTTACCTATAAAGGGATTGACCATCCTGGCAGAAACGTCTTATGGACAGTAACACCTAACGAAAGCATATCGGTAGGCCCTAACGTATTCAGCAACATTGCCATTCCAAATGGAGAAAGTTTATTAAGCGTAGTATTACCGGACAATCCCAAGAGCAAAAGATATGAACTGACTGCGAAGATTCAATATGGCCGACTGGTTGATGGTAAGGGAAAATTTGTGACTGCGGGAGGTTATGTTAAGGTTTTCGAGAAACAATGCGATGGCAAAACGGTTGTGGTTCTTCCTTAAATATAATTATTTATTTGTTCTCGCCTTTGCTCTGCTTTTTGTTTTATCTGTTCACAGCTTCAATTCCATCGGCCAGGATATCGGCCGGCATTTGAAAGTCGGGGAGATTATTTGGCAGACAAAAGAAATTCCGAAAACAAATCTATTCTCTTTTACCGAGCCGAATTCTCCGTTCACAAACCACCATTGGTTAAGTGAGATCATCTTTTATCACATTTTCAACTTTGGCGGTTTCACTGGCCTCATTTTGGTTAAAGTACTTTTGGTTTTTGGTGTTTTTTTACTGCTATTTTTTGGTATAAAAAAATATTCCAGTTTCTGGCCGCTTTTAATATCGTTTTTGCTTTCAGTTTTTATTTTTATTGAACGAACCGAGGTTCGGCCTGAGATATTTAGCTTTGCAATTCTTTCTTTTTTTCTGTTCGCGCTTTTCAAAGCAAAGTATGAAAATAAATATTTTTGGCTATGGTTTTTGCCCGTACTGGAAATTTTGTGGGTGAATTTTCATATTTATTTTTTTATCGGCCCGTTTCTGATTTTATCTTTTTTTCTTGATTGTTTATTTACTTCAGCGTCCGATTCTGAATCTCCAAAAAAATCAAATCTTGCCAGAATAACCCTAATTGGAGCATTGACCAGCTTGGCCACGTTAATCAACCCCGAGGGATTTCAGGGCGCGATTTTACCCTTTAATATATTGAATGAGTATGGCTATACCATTGCCGAAAACCAAACCTTGTTTTTTCTGGCCGATTTTTTCAATTTTAATTTGTCTATTTTTACATTTAAACTTTCTGCATCGGCTCTGATTATAGTTTTTATTTTAACCGGGAAAAAATTAAAAAATAGAATATTTGAAATCATAATTTCCATTTTTTTTGTCTACGCCGGATTTAGAATGCTCCGCAATCTGCCGCTATATGCCCTTTCTTCCTTTCCGGTCATGGCGATAATTTTGAATGATATTTTTGGCAAAATTAAAGACAGATTCAGACTAGAAAAATCAAGCCGGATAAACCCCGTTCTTAAAATAACAGTCTCTGTCTTTTTGATTTTGCTAATTTTTCTTGTTTCCAACAATTGGTTTTATAAGCACATAAATTCTTCCAAGGCATTCGGATTATCCGTGCCTAATGGACTGGAGCGGGCGGTGACATTTGTGAAAGATAATGGAATAGAGGGGCCGATGTTTAATAACTTTGATATCGGCGGATATTTGATAGGAAATCTTTATCCCGATGAAAAAGTTTTTGTTGACAACAGGCCGGAGGCATATTCGGTAAAATTTTTCAGCGAAATTTACAAGCCGATGCAGGAAGATGAAAAAAAATGGGAGGAATTTTCTGACAAGTATAATATTAATTTTATTTTTTTCGGTCATGCCGATGCCACACCATGGGGACAGGATTTTTTGGAAAGTATTGTCAAAAATCCCGACTGGAAGACCGCCTATATAAATGAAGACGTAATTATTATAGTTAAAAATAATATCAAAAACGGAGATATTATTTCAAAATTTTTGATTACAAATATAAACGCCGCAAACAAAATTACAGACCATATTAGGGACTCCAACAAAAACAGAATTGATTTGAACGTTGATTTGTCCCGATTTTTGTATAATATTAAATGGCTGGAACCGGTGGTTTACTTTGCCGATGAAGCGATAAAGATTGATTCCGATAATCCGTACCCGTATCTTCACAAAGGATTGGCTTATGCTTCCTACGCGGATAAAGAACTACAAAAATTAGCGGCTGAAAACATAAAAAAGGCGATCGACTTGGGTCTAAAAGACAGCCGCTATTACTTCATTTTAGGCGGTGTTTATATGAATTTGGGAAAATTTGACGAGGCCAGATTTATGTTTAGAGAAGCTCTAAAAAGAGATAAAGGCAACATACAGGCCCGAGAATTTCTATCCAAATATTTTAATGAATAAATTTGCGTTAAAAAAGGATATTTGGCTTCCGATTGCCGTTTTAATGATTGCCGCGGGTTTTGTTTATTTCTTTAATCTCAACAATAAGCTTTTTTGGGATGACTCTGACTGGATAATCAATAATATATTTGTCCATGAGTTTTCGTGGACAAATATTAAGTTTTGGTTTACCCATGATGTTTTGGCCGGTGTCGGACTTCAGAGCAACTACTATCGCCCCTTTCTGTTTCTAACATTTGCCCTTAATTATATTGTAGCCGGAGCCCAACCGCTATTTTGGCATCTGACAAGCAATTTCATCCATATTGCCAACGCGATTCTTGTTTTTTTTCTGCTGCGCGGATTGGAATTAGGCATTTCCAAAAGCCAGAAAACGGCTGTCGCTTTTTTGACGGCTCTTATTTTCAGCATTCATCCTCTCCAGACGGAAGCCGTGACGTATATCTCCGGCCGAGGCGACTTACTTGTCGTATTTTTTATGCTCCTTTCTCTTTTATTCTTCGATAAGGCCGGGACAAAATATTTATTTTTATCATTATTGTCTTTGATCCTGGCCCTCTTGAGCCGGGAAACAGCAATTATCTTTCCATTATTAGCTCTTGTCTATTATGTTTCTTTTAGATCGGAGGGGAGATTTATAAGGTCTATAAAGCAAGGCCTGATAAAATTATGGCCGTATTTTGCGGTTGTATTTATATACGGAATTTTGCGTCTGACAGTATTGAATTTCCAAAATACGCTGAATTTCTATTCCGCCCCTAACGCATATTCGGAAAATCTGCTCTACAGAATTTTCACTTTCATGCATGTCTTGGTTGATTATTTCAAACTTCTTCTTGTTCCGATAGGACTGCATATGGAAAGAAGCATGACCGTTAACACCTCCTTATTCCAATGGCCTGTCTGGCTGGGAGCGGGGATAACGGCAGGTATTCTCGGCATAGGATATTTTTTTTACAAGAAAAACATTACTTATTTTCGTATCTGGCTGTTTGGCTGGGGGGTATTTTTTATCGGTCTTGGTCCGGTTTCCGGAATTACCCCGATTAACGCATTGATATATGAACACTGGCTGTATCTACCGATGATTGGGTTCTGGTTTATTGTTTCATTTTATCTGATTCAGATATTTGATAATAGGAATGCACTGTTATTAAAAATTCAGGGCCGGACTTTACTGGTAATTGCGCTGGCAGTTTATTTATTATTCTTTTCTTTCCAGTCTGTTAAAAGAAATATTTTATGGGGGAAACCTGTTGATTTTTACAAAGACATTTTGAGATACGAGCCGTCCAGTACGAGGATAAATAACAATCTCGGCAACACATATTATAATCAAGGGAATATTGGGGAAGCAGAATTTTATTACCGAAAAGCAATCGAATCGGGTGATGCTTTTGCCCAGCCTTATTACAACTTGGGGACGATTCTCCAGTCAAGAGGAAAAATTGACGAGGCTGTTAAATTATTTGATAGGGCGATAGAGATAAATCCGGCCTTTTATTATCCGTATCAAAATTTAGCATTTATATATGCCCAGCGCGGAGATTTGACTAAAGCGGCTGATAACATAGAGAAACTCAAGATGATTATTCCCAATAATCCACGTGTTTACTATAATTCAGCGCTGGTTTATCTCGCCTTGAATAATAGAGAAAAGGCACTGGTAGATGTTCAAAAGGGCCTTGAATTTTCCAGCTCGGATCCAGAAATAGGCAAACTGCTTCAAGATCTTGCTTCTCGGTTGAAAAAATAATGCTTAAGTTCAAAAAGATTTTCCTGGCGTCTCTCGTCTTATCTTTTTTAGTATTCGGAAACGGCATTTCCGGCGAGTTTGTTTTTGATGATGTGACTGTTATTCAAAATAGGCCGGATGTCAAAGATGCTAGAAATTTTTTTAATCTTTTTGTTTCGCCATACCATCAAAATATGCCAAAAACGGGCCTTTATCGGCCGTTTACGATGACATCCTACGCTATCAATCACTACATTAATGATTCCCCGGCTGGATTTCATATTGTAAATATAATTATTCATGCTCTCAATTCTTTTCTGGTTTTCTGCCTGGTAAACTACTTATTTAAAAATAAATTTTTATCTTATGCCGTCTTCCTGTTGTTTTTAACTCATCCCATACATACCGAAGCTGTAACTTCCATTGTCGGCCGGGCGGAGCTGTGGGCTTTTTTCTGGAGTCTGATTACAATCCACTTTTATATCAAGAAAAAAACCGTATTGAGCCTGACTTCATTCTTGCTCGCCCTGCTTAGCAAGGAAATCGCGATAACTATTCTGCCCGTGATTTTTTATATTGATTGGGTGTTGGTTAAAAATAAATTATTTTTGTCGGTAAGGAGAATGTCGTTTTTTGCCTTGCCGCTGGGAGTCTATATGGTTTTAAGATATATAGTTTTAGGCAGATATTTTGTCGAAGATGCTGTTACGACATTAATCACTAATCCTTTAAAGTTTGCCCCTCTCGGTGAAAGGCTAATTACGGCCATTAATGTCCTTTATTTGTATGTTGAAAAACTTATCTGGCCGGTTCGCCTTTCCGCCGATTATTCTTATAATTCTATTCCGGTTATCTCTAATCCTTTAAATCCCTATTTCCTCTTTGGGATTGTTTTTTTGAGTCTTTTATTGTTTCTGCTGTTTTATAAAAAGACAAATAAGACAGAGCTTGGCCTCGGGTCTGTGTTTTTTCTGTTCCCCTACTTAATGATATCCAATCTGATAAAACCAGTCGGAACAATAATGGGCGAGCGGCTGATGTATTTGCCGTCACTGGGCTTTATCCTCATCATTTCTTGTTTTTTATCCAAATCGGTCCATACAATCGGCAAGAAGTTTGCTTACGCGATTCTAATTTTAATAGTAACACTTTACGGCGCCAGAACGATTACCAGAAACAAAGATTGGCACGATGCTAGAACATTGTTTACCGCGACCGTGGATACGGTCCCGGATAGTTTGGTTGCCCGGGCCGCCTTGGCGGCGGTACATATAAAGGCCGATGAATGGAAAGAAGCTAGAGAACAATTGGATATCGCCCGAAATATTCATGAAAACAATTCTCGCATCCAGAATCTTTTAGGAATTGTCGCCGATCATGACGGCAATTACAGATTGGCGGAAGAAAGATATAAAAAGTCTTTAGAATTAAATCCAGATTCAATCAATACCCATATCAATTTAGCCGAGCTTTATATAAAAGAAGGCCGTTTTGAAGAAGCAGGCCGGAGCTTGAAAAAAGTTATAGAATTTTACCCAGTTGATGAATACGTCATCAGGTACGCTTATATTCAGATAACTCTCCGTGACCCGGTCGGCGCAATTGATACTGTCAGTAAGTATTTTAGCGGGAAAATGAATAATGTAGATGTAAGAGCGTTATTGGGTACAGCTTATTTTGTCAAAGGTGATAATGTTCAAGCCCTTATACACTTGAAAAGGGCCCAAGAACTGGGGAATAAAGCAATTGAGATCGACCAAATGATAGAGGCGATAAATAGGAATAAATAAAGTTGTGGATAAGTTGATTGCGCACATCATTGATCGGTTTATAATTAAAGTTATATGAAAAAACTTCGTAATGGGTCTGTTTATAGGTCGATTTTTTCGGTCGCCTTGATTTTTGCCTTCGCTCTCATGCCTTTCGGCGCTTTTGCTGCCAGCACCTTGGGGACGAACATGAGTACCACGGGTACCTTTACGCAAACCGTTGGTTCTGCCACGGCAGCGCAATTCCAGAATGCGGCCGGAACTGTGACTTCGCTTATTGTCGACACTACCAATAATAGAGTCGGTGTTAATACCACAAATCCTGCTACTGTTTTTGAAGTCCAAGGCACGGCTTCGGCATCATACTTCTTTACCATCAACACCATTCAAGCCGGAGGCACATTTGCAGCCGCATCCGTGGCATACTCAAGATTCGGTGCTGGCACGACAGGCCATGGACTGGCTGCGGCCGACGATATTCTCGTTTCAGGTCTGGTAGAATTTGACGACAATGCCTTCTTTGATGCCAATGTGGCTATTGGCGGCGCACCATCCACAAAATTTGAAGTCCAAGGCACGGCCTCGGCATCATACTTCTTTACCGTTAATACTCTCCAAGCCGGTGGCACATTTGGTGCCGCATCCGTGGCCTACTCTAGATTTGGTATCGGTACGACCGGCCACTCATTAGCTGCGGCCGACGATATTCTCGTTTCAGGTCTGGTAGAATTTGACGACAATGCCTTCTTTGATGCCAAGGTTTCTGTATCAGGAAATTTTGAAACATCGGGTAGAATTAGAGCCGGCACCGCTTCCCATTCATTCACTGGTGATTTAAGCGTATCCAGCAATTTTCTAGTTGGTTCATCCACGGCTTCGCAATCTTCCGGGCTGTATACTGCTGAGTTTGGTGGGGGTTCCACTAATACTGCCACAGTTAGTATCCTGTTTGGCAGCAGTGCGGCTTCATCCAAGGGTACATGTTTCCAGATGAAGAACGAAACTGGGGATTGGGTTTATGCCCGTGTTATTGGCACAACGTGGACGGTTAATTCTCTTGAGTGCAACAGATAGTTATTTAGAACATGATTTACAGGAAGAATATTCCATCCATTATGATGATAGGCGTTGCGGTTCTGGCTGTAGCGGTTGGGATTATAAGCATCTTTCCAGCCATAAGTTCTCTAAAATACGACGGATATGATAAAAAGAGTTTTATTGATCCAGATGTGTATCAGGCTATATTTCTGACAAACGATCAGATATACTTTGGGCGTTTAAAAAATATCAGTTCTGATTACTTGATTCTGTCCGATGTTTATTATGTTAAAGTAAACGAAAATGGTGCCGGTCAGCTTGTCAAACTCGGTGCGGGGGAACCCCATAGTCCCAAGAATGAAATGATTATCAACCAGGATCAGGTTCTATTCTGGGAAAACTTAAGATCAGATTCCGCAGTAGTTAAAACAATTCAGGGCTTACGGTAAGCTCGTCATCAAACAAAATTAAACCATGCAATTAATAAAATATAAATTTCTCCCCTCTCTATTCGTTGTCATTTTAGCAGTGGGGGTATCTTTAGTAGTCGCTAATTATGCTCAAGCAGTGGCTGGAGCGGTAACTTTTCCGCAAGATACTAATGTCACTTTTTCCGTGGGAGATTTTCTGATTGTGGCCGGTTCCAGTGCAGATGAAGTAACGACGACGGGCAGTTCGATAACCGTTACCATTTCTCCTGATCAGACATTTACTTTTAGATCAACCGGAAGATTAAGTCTTGGTACTAGTGGCGATTATACATCTAAGACTTGTACAACATCAGAGTCTACAGTTGTCATAACACCGGCAGCGGGCGATCCTCAAAGAGTTGTTGTGATAACACCCGGATCATCCACTTGTTCTGATACTGGCGGTACTGGCGGCGGTGGTGGTGGTGGTGGAGGAGGAGGAGGAGGAAGCACGACATCTACTACTACTTCGACCCCAACCCCGACTCCAGTTGTAGCACTTTCGAGTCCGACACCAACTCCGGCTTCGTCTCCAGCGCCTGTTTCAACAGGCAAGCCGACCCCGGCTTCAAGAGGATTTGTCAATTTGGCCAATGTTAGCCTAAAAGATGGCGACATTATCAGTGCGGCCGGTTCAAGCGATCCGGATATTTACATAGTCAACCCACATGGCTACAAAAGATTATTCCTAAATCCTGCCATATTCGGTTTCTACGGCCATCTCGGCGGATTCTCCAAAGTTAAAGGCACGACTTCAGTGGTCAGGGATGTCTTTGTCACTTCCGGTTTGTTTAGAAATTGCGAGACAAATGATAAAAGGGTCTATGGTGTAGAAATGACGGGTGAAGATACTGGAACTCTGCATTGGGTGAATACGACCGGAGAACAAGCGGTTAAAGACGATGCCGATTTCTTCAAGAAAGTCTTCTGTATCAATACCAAAGAATTTAATTGGTATCCGAAGGGGACAAACTATACATCAGTAAATCAGATACCGGATTATTCGAGAAAAAACACTTCTTCATCAGCTCCTGTTTCAGTGGTCAAGAAATATAAGATTGTCGGCACGAGTCAGCTTAATGTGAGGGCATCGGCCAACACCTCAAGCGCCATTTTAGGCAAACTGCCGGCCGGACAGATTATAGAAAGTTTGGGGCAATCTGGTTTGTGGCATAAGATTAAGTATCAGACTAAAGACGCGTGGGTGCACAGTGATTATTTGCAGGCCATTTAGTAATTTGAATTTTTTTAAAAACAAGGGGCCCGTTTGCGGGTCTCTTATTTTTGAGTTAGTATACCTTAAAAAATGTTCAATAAGCGCAACATATTGATAATAGTTGTTTTGGCCGTGACGCTGACTGCATTTGCCTGGTTTTATGTTCCGCCTCTTGAAGAACCGAATGTAACGGAAATTCCAAACACAGGACTCTCTTTTCTCAAGCTCCCGACAGGATTTATGATTGATGTTTTTGCTGATAATTTGGAAAACCCAAGAGTAATTGCTTTTGATCCGGTCGGGAATATGCTTGTAAGCGAGACTAAAGCCGGAAGAATTGCGATGCTTAAAGATAGCGACGGGGATGGAAAATCTGATAAAAAAATAACGATTTTAGAAGGCTTACGATTACCTCATGGACTTGATTTCTATTCTGATTCTAAAGCCACATACTTATACGTGGCTGAAACAAACGAAGTTAAAAGGTTTTCCTACGACGTCAAATCCGGCACAATTGCGAATAAGAAGAGCGAAAATATTGCCACTCTTCCCGCTGACGGTCGGCATTTTACCAGAACAATCGCCTTCGGGCCTAATTATCGCCAGGGATCAATATTGGGTGGATTAGGACTAAGCGTCGACAAGCTATACATGAGCGTCGGTTCTTCGTGCGATGTATGCATTGAAGATACATGGAAAAGAGCCGCTATTTTGGAGTCTGATCCGGCGGGAAATTACACGGCGGAATTTGCCGGCGGATTGAGGAATTCCGTATTCTTTACTTTCCATCCTAAAACAAAAGAAATATGGGCCACGGAAATGGGGCGTGACAATTTGGGCGATGATTTGCCTCCCGACGAAATTAATATAATTAAGGTGGCCGGACCGGAAGATAAGTATGGTGCAAAAAGATACGGCTGGCCTTTTTGTTACGGCGATAAGGTTAGAGATAAAAAATTTAATCCCGAGAAGGTTGATCGTATTGATATATCTTCCGACTGCAGCACAACGACGCCGCCGATAATCAAGATACAAGCGCATTCAGCGCCGCTAGGTTTGGCATTTGTGCCGGCAAACAAGGGCTGGCCCAAAGAATGGGAGGGTGATTTATTGGTCGCTCTTCACGGATCATGGAACAGGAGCGAAAAAGTGGGCTATAATGTCGTAAGGTATGATTTGGACTCTGGTGGCAATGTTTTGTCTCAAATTCCGGAAGACTTTATTTCCGGGTGGCTAGTGAATGGTAAAATATATGGTCGGCCGGTTGATTTGAAGTTCGATTCCAAGGGTAAGCTTTATATTTCTGATGACGCCACCGGGGTTATTTATAAGGTAAATCCTAAATAAAAATGCAGGTAGATATTGAATAGTTGACATTGCCACCGAAAGGTGGTAATATTTTACTCAGGAGGCAATGATGGCCAATAACCGACACGAAAAACTTGATAGCCACATTGCGTGGCTTCAAAAGATTGCGAAGGAAAACCCGCAAATCGGGAAAGAGGTAAAAAAAATTATTGATGGAATTGAGGCGCTCAAACCTTTTGGTAATCTCACCACCGAACGCCAACGGCAAGAGAGCATCGTACAACAACAACTTACTTCTATCGCGAGAATAGTGGGAGAAAATCAGACTATCGCTCGGATCATGGAAGACATCATGCTTCCAATCTGGTAGTGTGGCCCGCGGAGAGCTCGTCGATAAGACAGAGATCCCGCGGGTCTTATCGTTTTTGATACAAAGGAAAACCCGGGTTTTAGATTGATGATGACTTTATTAATCGACAATAATCCAATTAAGTGATTAAATTTATATACAATTATGAATGATAAGCTATTGTCCAAAGAAGAATTTAATGACATATATTCGAAGGTCCCCAGATTGTGTGTTGATCTAATAGTGCAAACAGATAAAGGAATCGTTTTAACCCTAAGAAAACTGTCTACTTGGAGTAATCAGTGGCATTTTCCAGGCGCAACACTTCAATACAAGGAGCGAGTTGAAGATGCGGTGAAACGAATAGCTTCAGATGAACTCGGCATATCTGTAAAAATAATAGAAATGCTTGGATATATTGAATATCCAAGCGAACAGGCGGAGCGTGGATTTGGCTGGACAATAAGCATTCCGGTTTTATGTGGAACTAAGGATGTAAATATGCGCCCAAACAATAATGCCTCTGATATTAAAATATTTAAAGAGATGCCCAAGAATATGATCCCCGAACAGAAAGAATTTATCGAAAACCACCTCCAATTTCTTAAAAGCTAATCCCCTTAACTTCTGATATTATTTGTCGCCAACTTTGACCCATCCTTGCAACTACTAAGATTGCTAAATTTTTGGGTTTTCTGTTATCATATCTAATATATGAAGCAAACCAATAAAGAATCGGGTCTGGTAAAATTTTTGCGCTTTGGCATCTATCTAACGGCATTTATGCCGCTTGTTATTTGGAAAGATTTCATTTCTCCTTTTCACTTTGGAAAAGTGCTAGTTTTCAGGAGTTTAGTTGAAATTCTGGCGGTAGCTTATATAATTTTAATTTTAAAGAACAGATCGTATCTGCCCCGCCGCGATAAAATATTTTGGGCCTTCTTTTTGTTTGTAGCAGCCTTTTCTTTGACAACTTTAACGAGCGTTTTGCAATACCCGAGTTTTTGGGGTGGACTTGAAAGAATGGGCGGTCTTTGGACTTTCGCGCATTATTTTCTATTTTTTATCATATTGACCGCGGTATTTAATAAAAAAGAATATTGGTTAAAACTTTTTAACTTATCCGTATTTGTAGGAGTACTATCAGCATTTTACGGATTTGGACAAAAAACAAATATAGAATTTTTTGTGGGTTCGGGCGGTCGCGAGAGAATATTCGGTACCATCGGCAATCCAGCCCTATTCGCTGGCTATGAGCTGTTAATAGTATTTTTGTCGCTGATGATGTATTTGTCGGTCCAGAAATATAAAAAATATTACCTGGCCGCTTTTGCGATTACTTCTATTGCGGTTTTGATGACGGCTGTCAGGGGATCACTTTTGGGTTATGCCGTCGGGCTTACGGTTTTCGCGTTTTTATGGATGAAGTATAAAAAATCGGGTATTGGAAAAATCGCATTCAAAACTCTTATAAGCTCGGCGTTAATATTCATTGCTTTTGCGCTTTTATTCGGCAATACTTCTTTTGTAAAAAAATCGGGATATCTTAGCAGGGTTACCAGCTTATCTCTCACTTCACCGACTGTCCAAACTCGTTTTTGGGCTTGGCAGGCCGGTCTTAAGGGCTGGCGAGAAAATCCTAAAACTATATTTCTAGGCTGGGGGCCGGAGAATTTCAATATTCCTTTTTCAACAAACTTTAATCCGAAATTTTTTGTCGGCTCCGGTTCAGAAACACTTTTTGACAGGGCTCATAATATGTTTGTTGAAATTCTTGTCACCATGGGAATTATAGGTTTTTTTGCATACATAAACATATTTTTCTCAATTTTCAGGTCGTTGCGGAAACTTTTAAGAAATAATGATTTTTCTATTTATGGCATTGCCCTTATCCCGGCAACTATCGCGTATATAATCCACAATTCTTTTATATTCGATACCTCGGCCAATTTTATCGTTTTCTTTACTATCATGGGATTCACCTCTTATCTGAATTTGAACCCGGAAAAAGAAGAGGCACGCGCTGCCAATCCGATTATGGCCAGTAAATCTTTGGTTAATACGGTTGGAATCATATTAGCGATTCTCATGTCAGTATTAATATATAAAACAAATATTTTGCCGGCCAAGGCCAATTACGCGACCACTAGAGCCATTGTCAGAACTTGGGCGGGTGATTTTGACGGTGCTCTTTTAAAATATAAAGAATCCTTGTCCTACGATGTTCCCGGCAAGTATGAGTACCGGCATCGCCTGGCCCAATATTTGGTCGGCGGCGGCGGTCCCAGCCTGAAGGAAGAAAAAGTACGGAGAGCTTTTGAATTTACGCTTGTTGAAGTTGAAAAGAACATTAAAGAAAATCCGATTGATTATTTGCCATATCTTTATGCTTCCCGCTTGAATATCTTACTAGGCAAGGACAATCCCGGATCTTTTTACAATGATAAAGCGCTAAGCTATTCTCTAAAAGCGCTTGAACTTTCCCCGACTTTTATCAGGACTTATTATGAAATCGCCCAAGCCTATATAAACAAGAAGGACTATAAAAAAGCAATAGAATATTTTCAAAAAGCCGTTGATTTAAATCCTGAAACAGTGTTGTCTTATTGGTATCTTGGAGCAGCTAAATTTGAAAGCGGAGATGCGTCAGGTCTTAGAGATATGGAGAAAGCCCTGAGTAGTGGCTACAGTCCTAATGAACAAGAATATTTGCGGCTAGTAAATGTTTATCTTATCAACAAGGATTTTTCCAAAATAGCCGGAATTTACGAAAAAATTATAGTAATTAATCCCAATAATGCTCAGTATTTCGCTTCTCTGGCGACGGCCTATGCAAATATTGGCCGGATAGATGATGCCGTTGCAATGGCCCGCAGGGCGGTTCAAGTTGATCCGTCTTTTGAAGCTGATGCCAGAGCTTTTGTAAGAAGCCTGGGCAGAGAACTCTAAAGCAGACTCTCAATTCGGCTAACCATTTTATCGAGCGTGAAATCAAACAGGACGGTTTGATGTGATTTAATGCTCAATTCCTGACGCAAGTGGTCGTTCGCAATCAGTTCTTTTATTTTTTCAGCAATAGCTTTGCCGTCACCCGGCTTTACTATAAAACCGTTATGGCCGTTCTTGATTATTTCGGGAACGCCGCCGACTTGCGTGGCGATAACGGGTAATTTTGCCGCCATCGCTTCCAATATGCTCCAAGGAAATCCTTCCTTCAACGAAGGCGAGACAAAAATATCAAAACCGGTTAAAAATTTGTAGGCTTCCGGCATGCGCCCCAGAAGAAACACATTTTTTTCAAGGCCCTTTTTTAAAATCTCGGTTTGCAAGTCAATCCTTTTTTCCCCATCGCCAATGACGAAGAAAACAACATTGATTTTGGCTTTTAAATATTGTGCCGCGTCTAATAGATGCCCAAGCCCCTTTGACGGATAAAAATTGGCGATTGTCCCAACAATATAATCCGCCTGGAATACTTTACCCGATTGTTTTGATGCTCGCTCAAGCATTTTTAGGCGGGCTTCCTCTCTGGGTAGATAATTCATTTTATACGTATCGATTCCTCCGTGTATAATTTCAATTTTTTCTCGAGGGCGAATCTTCTTTTCTACGGCCTGATTATAATCATGGATGTTATTAAGAATAATGACATCTTTCCAATGAGCGCTTAATCTTTCCAGAATCAGATAAATTTTATTTTGCCATTCTTTGCGCGGATCATTAAATTGCCAGCCGCCGATTCGATATACTACTTTAATGTCTTTAATTATTGTCGGCATTCGGCAAGCGAGAGAGCCGATGAAGCCGGCTTTTGAACTGCACAAAAAAACAGTATCCGGCGAATGGCGCATAATTAATCGGCGAGTTTCAAATACGGCGAAAAAATCTTTAATCGGGCTGGCATTCCGCTTTAGGTTTTCAATTATCTCGAATGCAATTCCAAGTTCGTCAAGTTTATTTAACAATTCGCCGTCGCCATCAGAACCGACAGCCGTGCCAATCTCATATATATCCTTATTCAAGCGTGAAATCGTGTTTAGCAGAAACCTTTGAGCACCACCCATCTCCGATTGAGTAACAATGAATAAAATACGCTTTTTCTTGATTTTTGGCTCCATTTGTGGTAAAATTATCACAAAATGGCCAATAAATCAAAGAGAATTTTAATGTTCTCTTCCAACTACTTACCACATATCGGGGGCGCGGAACTGGCCCTTCATGAAATAACGAAGCGCATTGACGGATTTGATTTTGATCTTATCACCGCGCATCTTGATAAATCTTTGCCCGTCTTTGAAAGAATAGGAAATGTAAATGTATTTAGAATCGGCAACAAGGGCGCTTTTTTAAAAATACTGATGCCGAAGGCACTGTTTCCTCTTTTTGCCTTCATTAAGTCATTAAGATTATCTCAAAATAATTCATACGGTATGGTTTTTGCCCTCCAGGCCTCCCAAGCCGCCGGTGCGGCATGGCTATTCAAGATTTTTAATAATCGCATTCCTTTTATTCTTAATATTCAGGAAGGTAAAAATTTAAAACAACAAGGAAAAATGATTAATTTTTTCAGAAACCTGATAATAATAAAAGCCGACGCTATTATAACCATCAGTGATTACCTGAAAGAATACGCAAAGAATATAAATCTGAAAGCCCGAATATCGGTCATTCCTAACGGCGTTGATTTTGCTGCATTTTCAATATTAAGAAATAACGATTTAAGACAGAAGCTCGGATACGGCGATAATCACAAGGTCGTTATCTCAGTTTCACGGCTGGTGCCAAAAAACGGATTGAAAGATTTAATTGAATCCCTAGTGTACTTAGAAGATGACGTTAAATTACTTATCATCGGCGACGGGCCGCTTCGAGACTCGTTAAAACTTAAATCGCACGAACTGGGACTGGATGGCAGAATTAAATTTGCGGGGCAGGTGACGCACGACGATCTTCCGAAATATCTTGCTGCGGCCGATGTTTTTGTGCGACCGTCGTTGTCCGAAGGCTTAGGCACGGCTTTTCTTGAGGCCATGGCCGCTAAGCTGCCGGTTGTCGGTACGAAAACAGGCGGAATAACAGATTTTATTATCAACAGAGAAACCGGGCTCTTCTGTGAAGTTAACAACTCCAAAGACATTGCCGATAAAGTAGATATGATTTTAAAAGACAATACTCTGAAAGATTTTATGGTCAGTAACGCGCGGAAATTGATTAATGAAAAATACGACTGGGAGATTATTTCCAGAAAATATAAAGAATTATTCCAAACTTATGGCGTATAACAAAATCAGCGTTATTATTCCTGCGTTTAACGAGAAAAGAACACTTCCGAGGATTATTTCGGCGGTTCAAGACGCGGAACTTCCGCTGGAAAAAGAAATTGTTATTATTGATGACGGATCAAACGACGGAACCCGCGAAATTCTGGAACAGTATCAAAACAGCTGCAAGATAATTTTTCATGGAAAAAACCAAGGCAAAGGAACGGCTATAAGGCGGGGATTTAAGGAAGCGACGGGCGACATCATCATCATTCAAGACGCGGATTTGGAATATGATCCCCATGAGTACCGCTTGCTTATCGGGCCGATTCTTGCCGGAGATGCCGATGTCGTCTATGGTTCGCGGTTTATAACCCCTTTTCCGCGGCGCATTCTTTATTTTTCCCACTACATCGCCAATAAATTGGTGACGTTTATTTCAAATATGCTGACCGGATTGAATTTATCAGATATGGAAACCGGTTATAAAGTGTTTACTCGGGACGCGATAGAGAAAATTCTGCCGAATTTGAAAGCCAGAAGATTTGGCATAGAACCGGAATTAACAGCCCAAGTCGCGCAGCACAACTTGCGGATTTATGAGGTCGGAATTTCGTATAAAGGCCGTACATATCACGAAGGCAAAAAGATAAATTGGAAAGACGGCCTGGCGGCCATTTGGCACATAATCAGGTTTAATATATTCAGATGAAAAAAAGAATATTAATAGCAACAGGTATTTTCCCTCCCGAAATAGGTGGTCCGGCGACGTACGCTCTGTTATTGGCGCGGCACTTGTCTAGGAATCACAAAGTCACGGTTTTAACATTCGGGGGAGAAAAACATGCCAGAGAAGATTTTAATCTGGTTTATGTTTCACGCATCTGGCCAAAAGGATTACGTCATTTAATACTGTTGGTTAAACTTTTTGTGCTTACGCCTGGCCATGATGTTATCTTCGCCCTGAATGCGGTCAGCGTGGGCTGGCCGTCTTCTATTGCCGCTCGGGTGTATAAGAAAAAATTTGTTGTAAAAATTGTCGGCGATTACGCTTGGGAAACGGCGATGAATCGGGGCCAAACTCATTTATTGATTGACGAGTTCCAGAACAGTCCCAAAACAGGCAAAATCAGGCGCCTGGACCGCATCCAACGCCGAATCTGCCGTCAGGCAGATACTGTTATCGCCCCGTCTGAATATTTGGCCGGAATCGTCCGCGATTGGGGAGTAAGGCTGGAAAAAATAAAAATCATATATAACGGCGTTGATGTTCCTAATGTTGTTGATAGGCAAGAAGCGAAAAATAAAATAGGAATAGCCGGTAATATTATTTTATCAGTCGGGCGATTGGTTCCGTGGAAAGGATTCAAGATGTTGATTAAAATAATGCCTAAGTTGCTCGAAATCAATCAGTTCTTTACTCTAGTAGTCGTCGGCGATGGCCCGGAAAAGAGTATTCTTGAATCAATGGTGAAAAATTTAGGATTGTCGCGCAAGGTTCATGTCGTTGGCCGAAAAAACAAGGAACAGCTGGTTGATTATTTGGCCGCCGCGGATATTTTTGTCCTGAACACGAGCTATGAGGGATTTTCTCATCAGATTCTGGAAGCCATGGGCGCCGGCTTACCGATCGTAACGACTGGCGTCGGGGGAAATAAGGAAGTAATTCATCAGGGCGAAAACGGATTCATGGTCAAATATAATGATGAATTCAATTTAGTCGAAGCCATCAAAACAATTTGGACTGTGCCGGAAATACGGGAACGTTTTATCGAGGAAGGCAAAAAAACTATTGAAAAATTTAGTTCGAAAAAAATGATAAGCGAAACGACTCAAATTTTAACCCGATAAATGGCAAAACTTTTAATGATAACGGGTTTGGGCAGTGCGAAAGACCTGGCCTCCGGAAAGAAAGGCGCGTTTTATAATACCCTGGAAGAATTTCATAAATATTGGGATCGGATTGACATCATTGTTCCGCGGATAAAGAATTATGAATCGCGAACCACGAATTTATTCGGAAATGTTTTTATCCACATCTCTCCGTGGCCGATTATTTTCCATCCGTTCTGGTTTTTAAAAAAGGGCATCGAGATATATAAAGAGCAAAAATTTGACCTGATGACCGTGCAGGAATTTCCGCCTTTTTATAACGGCATTGGGGCCAGATTATTGTGGCACAAAATAAAAGTGCCTTATATTTTGGAGATTCATCATATTCCGGGATATCCCAGAGCGGCAAGTTTTAAGGAGGCTTTATATCGTAATTTAATAAAATGGTTTATTAAGTTTGACGCTTCAAAGGCAGCAGCAATCAGAGTTGTAAATCATAATCAGACGCCGGGGTTCTTAAAAAGAGCCGGTGTACCCTTAGATAAAATAATCTACATATCATCCATATATATAGATTTAGCAATTTTTAAACCGATGAATTTGGAAAAAGAGCATGACATTATCTTTGTTGGACGTTTGGAGAAAAACAAGGGTATAAAATTATTACTTGAAGCGATAATACATCTCAAATTACGAAACTTAAATTTTAAAACTCTTGTCGTCGGCGACGGTCCTCTAAGGAAAGAAATTGCTTCCAAAATAAAAAAATGGGACTTGAACATCGATTTATACGGGTGGGCCGGAGATTCAAAAAAAATAGCGGAATTAATAAATAAATCTAAAATATTAGTCATGCCTTCGTACAATGAAGGCGGCCCGAGAGTGGTTGTGGAAGCCTTGGCTTGCGGATTGCCGATTCTGGCAACGGCGGTCGGGATAGTGCCTGATTTGCTTAAAAACGGCCAGGGAGGTGAGATAATCGCTTGGAATGAGCAAGATATCTCCAACAAAGCGGCAGAGTTATTGGGAAATGAGGATAAAAGGAAACAGTTGGGCCGGGCCGGTATTGAAATTGCTAAAAGTTTTGAAAGGAAAGAAGCGGTTAAAAATTACGCCGAGAAGCTAAAATTGATGCTATGAAACTTCTAATTATTACGCAAAAAATTGATGAGAATGACGACGTATTGGGATTTTTTACCGAATGGGTAAGAAAATTAGCCGAGAAGGCTGAACGAATCAGCGTTGTTTGTCTTTATAAAGGAGAACATCATCTGCCTGATAATGTAAAAATTTTTTCGTTAGGCAAAGAGGAATCTGTGTCCAGATTGAAATATCTGTTTAAGTTTTATACGTATATATGGAAGTTAAAAAATAATTATGATTCCGTTTTTATTCACATGAACCCTCAGTATGTTATTTTAGGTGCGCCTTTTTGGAAGATGTGGTCTAAAAAGATTATTCTCTGGTATGCCAGCGGCGGTGTTCCTGCCATGCTCAAGATTGCTGATAAATTTACCGATGTCGCTGTCGCTTCAACTTCAGAGGGATATAGGATTTCAGGTGATAAACTTGTGACCATAGGTCAGGGAGTGGATATAAACAAATTTAAACCCGACCCAGACCATAAACCGCAAACGAAAAAATATAAGATAGCCAGCGTCGGCAGAATTACACCCTCAAAGGATTACGAAACTTTAATTGCGGCAGCGGAAATATTTAAAAAAAACAATAGGGATTTTGAAATTGAAATCGTTGGCCAACCGGCCGTTAAAAATGATGTTTGGTATTTGGAAAATTTAAAAAGAACAATCGAGAATAAAAACTTATCACCCTTTTTTAGATTTATTGGGCCTATAGCCAACAAGGACTTGCCCTCATTTCTTCAATCTGCCGATTTGTTTGTTAATATGAGCCATACCGGAAGTTTAGACAAAGCGGTCCTTGAAGCGATGGCCTACGGATTGCCCGTTTTAACGTGCAATGAAGCGTTTATAAATGTGCTTGGCGATTATGGCAGCCTATTGATGTTTTCAAAAAGAGACGCCGAATCACTTGCTCAAAAAATTAATTTTATCATGAATATGCCAGCCGATAAATTAAGAATTTTATCCTCTAACATGAGAAAAATAGTAGTCGAGAATCATGGTTTAGATGGATTTATAGATAGACTTTTTAAAATTTTAAAATAAGTAAAATTACAATGAAAAATATTTTAATTGCCGGCTATCCTTATATTAGAGAAAATTATCTTAACACTTTTAATTTTTATCCCGAAAAGGAGAAAATATTTTTTTTATTGCCGAAAGTATGGAAAATAAAGAATGGGCAGGTCGTGTATAACGCCCCCAAGAGAGCAAATATTTTTACCGCTAATGCTTATTTTTATCATTCCAATTATCCGCTGATTGGGGGACTGCTAAAGGGCTGGATGCCTGGCTTTTTTACTTTTCTTGTCAGGAATAAGAAACCTAAAAACATAGATTTGATTGTTACATTAACCGAGCCGATATTGTTATCCACTCTTTATCAGTCAATAATATCCAAACTTTTTGGGGCTAAGCATCTTCTTTTCACTTGGGAAAACATCTCTTATGACGCAAAATTCAGCGGCCTCAACTTTTTTTTAAAAAATATTATTATAAAGCTCAACTTATTTTTTTCCGACGGAATTATTTGCGGCAACAAAAAGGCCGTGGAGATTTTTAAAAAATATACCGCCAAACCGATCGCCAACATTCCTTTTTCCGGCATAGATACGGATTTATTCAAACCGACGCAGAATGAAAAAATATTTAGAGAGCTAAATTTCAACGGCAAAACATTATTTACTTTTGTGGGAGCGTTAGAATTCAGGAAAGGAATTCATCATATAATCGAAGCCTTTAATATTGTAATCAAAGAAATTCCAGAGGCCCATCTCCTTGTTGCTGGCAGCGGCCATCAAGAATATTCACAACATATCAGAGGGCTTATAAAAAATTATAATCTGGAATCGTCGACGACCATTATCCCATGGCTTAGCCATGATGAACTCAAAGAAGTTTTTGCCATAACCGATGTTTTTGTTTATCCGAGTATGTCGCATAAGGGCTGGGAAGAGCAATTGGGGTATCTGTTAATGGAAGCGTCGGCGGCTGGAAAAGCGATTATATCAACGAATTCCGGTTCGGTTGACGAGGTTATTATAGACGCCCGGACTGGTTTATTGGTAAAACCGGATGAATATATGGAACTTAGCCAAGCAATGATAAGATTGGCCAGAGACCGCGATTTAAGAATTACGCTTGGCCGAAACGCGCGTCAGCATATACTAGAAAATTTTGACTATAAAATCGTGGCTAATAAAATGTACGATTTTTTCAAAAAATTTGTATAAAAAAGCCCGCGGTTAAACGCGGGCGACAGAAGAAGAACGGAGTATGTTTGCGGGGAATGACATCTGACCCATTGAATGCTCATAGCGTTGAGCGGCATTGGAACTTGGGAAAGGAATTTTTAAAGAAGATCTCACTCTAAACTCAAGGTCATTTCGGTGGGCAACCAACTCTTCTGCGCTCAAGAAATCGGTCCAAACATAAGCTCGATAGCCTTCTGTTTCAAATGGATTGCCTTTATAATAATTAGCAATTTCCCCGTAATCTATCTCTTGAGAAAATAGTCTGTCGCCGGTACGTTCACCAGTACGAATATATGTGTATACCCAGGTTCCCGGCTGTCCGGGAACAGGTTCAGAATAATCATAATATGGCGTACCGGGGAATTCGGTAATTATCGTTGCATCGAAATCATCCGGCTTAATTCTAAGCAGCCAATCTTCTGTTTGTCTGATTGTTTCTGCGGATTCACCCGGGTGGCCGAGAGACATGAGAGCCTTGACTTTGAGATTATGGCGCCTGGCAATTTCCACACAGCGAGTATTTTCTTCAAGAGTTGATCTCTTATTAATGTTTGTCAGAATTCTAGGCGATCCAGATTCGAAACCGACTAGAATCCATCTAAATCCAGCCTGGTACATGGCATCGGCCTGTTCATCTTTAAACAGGTTGGCCTTAATGAATCCTCTCAGCCGAAACTCAACTCTGAGATTATCCTGTGCTTCTCTCAATTTGCGCATTAGTTCCAAGATGTTTGGATTTACGTTTAATTCATCGTCATAGAGCATGAAAGCCTGATATCCGTAGTTTTCGTGTAAATAAATTATCTCTGCGACAACATGATCGCTGGAACGAGTTCTAACGCGGCGAAAAGCAGGTGATTCTCGGCCGCCGCAAAAACCGCAAGGATAAGGACAACCGAGCTGGGCGATTAAACTTGTAGCTGATATGCCGTCAATGGAATAGCGATAGCTTGATAGATCAAGGAGCTGTCGGGCGGGGAAAGGTAATTCTTCAAGCTTTTGATTAGTAAGCCAGAGGGACAAATCTCCGGGATTATCAGCGTCAATCAAATTCGGGGCATTTGGCTGAAGGGCAAGGAATATTGCTTCTTCACCATCTCCCGCGACCAGAACGTCGGCCATGCCGGAAAGGCTTTCAAAGGCCCTAGAAGCTCGGCCTTTAATGTTTCTTCCCTCTTCTCTTTTTCTGGCCGCATTTACTAATGTTACATGCGGTCCGCCAAGAATAGTTTTGGCCGAAGGCTTTAAGTTTTTAATTATTTTTAGAATTTTGCTTACAGCCGGCAGTTGGGGAGTGGTTGCTGTGATTCCGAAAGCGTCAGGACAACCATTCAAACAGTAATCTGATATAACATCGGGATAATTTACAACCCCGGAGCAGTCGATTTTATCGACACGAATTCCCGGTCTTGCCAGAAGGGAAGAAGCAACTTTCAATATTCCTAAATTCGGGAAAACCCTCTCATCCATCAAGAAGCCCGATGGCGGGGTAATTAGGCAAATTTTCATTCACCCTCCTTGTCAACGTGCATATTAAAATCGTAACAATAATATAGAGAATGTCTACTTGAATAAACATCATTTTTATTGTATGGTAAATAATTATATTGTAGAAATTGCTAGAACTCAAACGGATGACAAAACTCCTATATATAGCCAATCTGCGCTTGCCGACCGATAAGGCCCATGGCGTTCAAATTATGAAATCATGCGAAGCCTTCGCCCAATTTGTCGAGGTAGAACTCTTGGTGCCGCGACTAAAACCTTTATTTAAAAAAGATCCGTTTTCTTATTACGGCGTAAGGAGAGATTTTGTAATTAATAAGGTTCCTGTATTTGAAATTCTTGCGTTAACCGGATGGATTTGGGGATGGCTCGGTTACATACAAAGCTTCAGTTTTTCTATAAGCGCGGTTTTGTATTTATTTTTTAAAAAAAAGACTGGCGATTCTAATATAATCTTATATTCAAGAGATTATATGACCCTATTTCTTCTGGTCCTTTTCGGGATTCATCCCGTTGCAGAAATACATGATTATAGATCAAAAAATCCAAAACGAAGAATAGATTTTATATTACATCGATGCAGGAAAATAATAGTAAATTCGGAAGGAACATTGGAGGCATTGCGAAATCACTACACGGATAACACACAATTAAAAACAGCAGAGGTAATTCCAAATGGTGTTGACCTTGATTTCCTTAATATAAAAGAAACAAAAGAAGAAGCCAGACGGAAACTTGGGATTTTATCGGATAAAAAAATATTTGGATACCTCGGGCGACTTGAAACGGTGGGTAAGGAAAAAGGCGTATCCGAAATAATCCACTCCTTTTTGGCAGCCGATATTGATGCGTTATTATACGTAGTAGGCGGACCAGATAGGCTTATTGATAAATATCGAAGCGAGTTCAATAATAACGAACGAGTTATATTTAAGGGCCAGGTAGATTATTTTTTAGTGCCTTTATATCTTAGATCTTTTGATGTGGTTATAATTCCAATGCCGGAAGGAAAACATGCCCGAACTACATCACCAATGAAGCTTTTTGAGTATCTTGCATCTGGCAAGACAATTATTGCTCCCCGAATTCAGTCTATCACTAAGTATTTGAAAGATAATAACTCGATTTTATTTGATTCAGATAGCGCCGAAGCCTTGTCCGAAAAAATAAAAATTGCTATAAATAACCCAGAATTGACATATAAATTGTCCCAGCAGGCACTGATTGATGCGAAAAATTATTCATGGCGGAATCGGGCAAAACTAATATTAGATTTCATAAAATAGTATGAGCAATAAAGTTTTGGTGACCGGCGCCAGTGGTTTTATCGGCGCCAATTTAGTTCGTGCTCTTTTGGCGCGCGAGGATGAAGTACATATTTTAACCCGACCGGAGAGTTCTCATTGGCGCTTGACTCAGATAAAAGAAAAACTGAACTTTCATAATTGCCAGATTAGCGATGAGCCTACTGTTTTAAAAGTAGTTGAAAATGTTCAACCTGAACAGGTTTTTCACTTGGCACATTATGGCGGCAACGCGGGTGAGGATGATTCGGGCTTAATTAACAAAATTATTATTGAAGGAACAAGAGTCCTTTTTAATGTCTGCGCTAAAGTAAATTCAATTAGATCTATAGTTAATGCGGGCAGTTCATCGGAATATGGTGCCAAACAATCCGAGATGGAAGAAAGAATGCTTATCGAGCCCAACACTTCTTACGGTTGCGCAAAGGCATGGGCCACATTATACGGCCAACACTTGTCTCGTGAAAAAAATATTCCGATTACAACCTTAAGATTTTTTACTCCATTTGGCCCGTGGGAATCACCGCCGCGATTTATACCATCAATTATACTCGCTTGTTTGCGCGGCGCGGCGCCTCAAATTACCAACCCACTTTTAGTTCGCGATTTTACTTTTATTGATGATGTGGTAAAAGCTTGTATCTTGACGGCGGATAATCCATATCCAGGAGAAATAATAAATATTAGTTTTGGATGTCAGATGACTTTTCGTAAGGCTGCCGAGATTATCTTGAAGCATACTGGAGCTAAAGTGAGCGTTGAAACTGGCGGGATCGGGCGAAGTTTTGATCAAACTAATGCGATATGGCAAGCTGATATTTCGAAAGCAAAAAATCTGCTTGGCTGGAAACCAGAATTTTCTCAGGAAGAAGGAATAATTAAAACTATTAAGTGGTTCAATGAAAACCAGAATCTCTACTAAATTATTAACGGCACTAAAACAACACGCTTTAAATGTGCGGCGTGCCGTTATTTTAACTTCGGCTAAAGCCGGGTCGGTGCATATCGCTTCTGCTCTTTCGCCGGTTGATATTTTAACAGCGCTTTATTTTGATGCTCTTAATATTGATCCTAAAAATCCTAATGACCCAAATCGCGATCGTTTTATTTTAAGCAAGGGCCATGGCGGACTCGGTTTGTATTGTGTTCTCGCCGAAGGTGGATTTATTTCGCAAAAACTTTTAAGCCAATATGGTCAAGATGGATCTATCTTAACGGTGCATCCAGTCTTGAGGGCTGTACCCGGCATAGAAGCAACTACCGGCTCGCTTGGCCATGGTTTAGGTATGGGCCTTGGCATGGCGCTTGCACAAAAAAGAGACAAAAAATCGGGACGGGTTTTTGTGTTATTAAGTGATGCTGAATGCGATGAGGGTTCTACTTGGGAAGCAGTCATGCTGGCAGGTCATTTGAAGCTTGATAATCTGGTGGTGATTATTGATTACAATAAACTTCAATGTTACGGCAAAGTTAAGGATATTTTAGACTTAGAGCCCTTTGCTGACAAATGGCGGGCTAATAATTGGGAAACCGTTGAAATCAATGGCCATAAATTCGAAGAAATTATATCTGCCTTGAAAAATATTCCGATAAAACACGACAGGCCGACGGCGATTATCGCCCACACCATCAGAGGCAAGGGCGTGCCTTTTATGGAAAATAATCTTGAGTGGTACTATTTTAACCTAAAACCTGCTGAATTAGATAAAACATTAGCTGAAATATATTAATGCGCACTGCCTTTGTAGAAGAACTTACAAAAATAGCCGAGAAAGATAAAAATGTCTGGCTTTTGACAGGCGATCTTGGTTTTTCTGTTTTTGATGATTTTCAAAAAAAATTCCCCATGCAATATTTAAATGTCGGCGTGGCTGAACAAAATCTGATAAGTACGGCGGCCGGTTTGGCCATGTCCGGCAAGAAAGTTTTTGTCTATTCCATTTCCACTTTCATGACAATGCGGCCATTGGAGCAAATTCGCAACGATCTTTGTTATCAAAATTTACCGGTCTATCTCATTGGGGGCGGAAGTGCTTTCAGTTATAGCACTTTTGGCGGAACTCACTTTGCTCTTGAAGATTTGGGTTTAATGAGAATGCTGCCTAACATGGCGGTGAGCGCGCCGGGCGACGCTCTTGAGGTCCGGGCTTTAATCCGTGATGTCTATAAGCGCCACCGCCCGGCTTATATTCGGATTGCCAAAAAAGGGGAGCCAGTCATTCATAGGCCGACTGATAGAATATCTCTTGGCCGAGCGGCAAAGATATCTGATGGCAAAGATGTTTCGATTCTAGTTTCCGGCAGACAGTTGGCGAACGCCTTTTCTGCTGCGGAAACTCTAAGGAGGGACAATATTAGCTGCCGTCTCTTAAGCCTTCATACCTTGAAACCTTTAGATGTGGCGGCAATCATAAAAGCAGCCAAAGAAACAAAGGGTCTGGTTATAGTAGAGGAGCATTTTAAAAATGGCGGTCTTGGCACAGCTGTGGCGGAAACACTAATCCAAGAAGGATTATCTGTCCCGCTGGTTAGTATCGGCATTAAGGATGAATTTCCGAAAGGATCGGGCAGTCAGGATTATTTTTTAAATAAGTGTGGACTTACATCAAAGGGCATCATTAAAGCAGTAAACAAAATTTTAAATCGTGATTAGACTCTCTAAAAAAATAAAAGTTTTAAAAAGAGAATTATTTTTTGTGGGCCGGCTTTTGGAAGAGGGCTACGGTCCCCGTTATTGGTGGCCCTATATAAAAAATCGATTTTTGTGGTCTTTATTATTGCCTCGCCTTCCAAAATTTGAATATGTGGCTGATCCGGATCTGGAACTGCACACCATTTGTAATAAAAATGACCTTTGGATGCTGATTTGGATGCTGCGCTCTTTCTTTTTCATGTCCGGGTTGCGGCCGATTATCGTTATTAATGATGATGGCACATTAGATGGGGCTGCCGCAGATTTAATCAAAAGTAAATTTTCCAATGTGAGGATAATGTTTCGCGATCAGACAACTAATCGGATACTAGAAATGCCGTCAGTGCCGGACATTGTTAAGCAAGCCAGGATTAATGCTCATTTCTTTTTAGATAAACTAATCAACCCTATTGTATTTAGCAAAGCTAAAAAAATTATCGTTTCCGATACGGACATACTTTATTATAAAGTACCGACAGAGGTGGTTGATTTTATAAATAATAAAACATCCTGTGATGCTTTAGTTCAGCGCCAAGTCAAAGGCGAGGCCGAGTTTGATTTGATGGTTGATGAGAGTTACGCCGAAAAATATAAATTTAGAGAAACCCAAGTTTCTTTCATGAATGGAGGCTATATTGTTATTGATAAAGAAAAAATCAACATGAATCATCTGGTGGAATTTTTAACTCACACCAAAAGGCCATTGTCGGATTATTTTATTGAGATGGCGGGCTGGGCCTGTGTTCTCGGTCAGTTAAATTTTAAATTTCTGCCACCTGAAAGATATGCAATCAAAGGATTTCTGAATGAGAAGATGGTCGTAAAACATTACACAAGTCCGCGGCGATACGAGATGTTTGCCTATGGCATTGACAAGACCAGAGATGCAATAAGGAAAATAGAGAGAGAAAACAAAAATACCATTTGACTTTGATGCTTTATTTTGAATATAATCAGGCGTAATTAAGCATCAATGAATTTAATGAATATCAAACCATTAAAAAAATTTAAGCCGGTTAAGGATAGAATTCACTATGGCGGAGCGGTCATAACGAATAAGGAGATTAGTGCACTTTTGGCCACCATCAATGAAAATGGCGGTTTTAATTGGACCGTGGGCAAAAAGGGGTCTGAATTTGAAAAGGCTCTGGCTAAGTACACCGGCCACAAACATGTAATTTTTACCAATTCGGGTTCTTCGGGTCTTTTATTGAGTTTACTGGCGTTAGATCTGCCGAAGAATTCTCTGGTGGTTCTGCCGGCGACAACTTTCCCAACCGCTTTTAGTTCAGTCATTTACGCGGGATACAAACCGCTTGTTGTTGATTCAAAAGTTGAAACATTTAATATTGATGAAAAAGAACTGGAAAAAGCTTTTAGAAAACACCCGAATATTAAAGCGGTTATTGCTGTAAATATTGCCGGAAACATACCCAATCTTGTCGCTATTAGAAAACTTACAAAAAAATATGAATCAAAATTAATTTTAGACAATTGCGATGGCTTCGGAGGAGTATACGACAACAAACCAGTAGAATCGCTTGCCGATATCGCAGTTACATCTTTCCATGCCGCCCACATCATTACTACTGGCGAAGGCGGAGCGGTATTTACTAGCGATGGAGTAATTGCAAACAGGGCAAGACAATACAGAGATTGGGGCAGGGAAGATGGAGATGACGCGCCGACGCAACTTGCCGGCTTGCCTTCCGACTATCCCAGAAGATACAGTTATCCGGTTTTGGGCTTTAATTTAAAACCACTAGAGCTACAAGCCGCAGTCGGATTGGTTCAGCTTAAAAAATTAGAAATATTTAAAAAAATAAGAACGAACAATTTTAAAGAACTCCATAGGATTTTCTCAAAATATCCGAATTTATTTAAACCGGTTCGGGCTGAAGAAAAATCCGAGCCATGCTGGTTTTCTTTTCCCATTTTCATCCATGGCGTTCCAAAATCAGATCTTGTTAATTATTTTGCAAAAAACAACATTGAAACGAGACCGATATTCGCAGGAAATATATTATCTCACCCAATCGGCAACAAAGCCAAATCATTAGGCACTTGTCCGAATTCAAGCAAAGTTCTTAGAAATGGTTTATTCATCGGTTTGTCGCCTCGAACGACACCGGATATGATAAAGTTTATAGAAAAAACAGTAGACAATTTTGCTCAAAAACAATGATAAATCCCAAAATAGTTATTTTTGGAGGTAACGGTTTTATAAGTTCATGGCTGATAAATTTGCTTAAATCAGACCATGGCGATATCGTCACATTTGATATCCATAAAAAGTTTAGTGACTACGACCCAAAAAGGACGGCCAAAGTAATGAATTTTAGGAAAAAACTTTTGGCCGACGTGAGGCAAGTCAAAGGCGACGTCAGGGACCCGAAACAAGTTGAGCGATTCATCAATAAAGAAAAACCGGATATCATTGTATTTTTAGCCAGCATCCCTTTTGCTAATTATCCAGATAAGTTCGAGCAGTTTTCGGTTGAAGCCTCGGGAATTGTAAATGTCCTAAAGGCAAATGAGAAATTCAATGCCCGCATTGTTTATATGTCATCCCTTTTTGCGATGGGTCATTTTGACCATGCTGCCACGGAAATCATGCACCTTGATCCGTCATCTCATTATGGGATTGGTAAGGCCGCCAGTGAATATTTGATTAAATCATTCTCGAACAATTACGGCATAATCAGGACAACTTCGGTCTATGGTGCGGGAGATTTTAACAATCGCGTGCCGCAGATAATTATTGAAAATGCTTTGACTGGCAAGGGCAACCTGAAGATTAACGAAGCAGCACTTTTGGATTTTACATATGTGAAGGATTTGGCAGAAGGTATTAAGAAACTTATGTTTCATGATGGAAACGGTATTTTTAACATTTCCGGCGGAAGAGCGATGACTCTGATTGATTTTATCAATGCAGTGGAGGCTTCTACCGGTAAAAAATTAAAATACAAAACCCACTCTGTTTCTGACAGGCAAAGAAGGGGCACTCTCGTCAACGATAAGGCGAGATTGGTCTTGGGCTGGGAGCCAAAATTTGATTTAAAGGCTGGCGTGGCGGACACCATCTCTATCTATAAAGAAAGTATAAAAATTTAGCATCTCTTTTTAATCATTTAATTCTTTTGCCTATCTTCACAAATCCAGATTTTTGTGGTATTATTTGATTATGTCAAAAAGTATTGATTTATCTATAGTTGTCCCGCTTTTTAATGAGGAAGAGGTTATCCCTTTTTTACTCGAAGAACTCAATAAGGTTTGTGGGAATCTTAATAAAAGCTTCGAGATTATTTTAGTGGACGATGGTTCAAAAGATGATACTTTAGAATTAATTAAAAAAACCGCCGAAAAAGATTCAAAGTTTAAAATCATTAAACTTTCAAGAAATTTTGGTCATCAGGCTGCTTTCAATGTCGGCATCGATTTTGCTCAGGGCGATATGGTGATAACCATGGATGGGGACCTTCAGCATCCGCCATCTCTGATATCGACACTTATCAAGCACGCTGAAGAGGGTTATGACATTGTTATTGGCGAAAGATTGGACAACAAACAAAATTCTAAATTTAGGGAGGCACTCGGCCGAAGTTATTATAAGCTGATGAGTGCTATTACCAATTTGGAATTTAGGAATATCTCAGATTTCGCTCTCTATAAAAGACCAGTAATAGAAGCGTTAAAAAAATTACCGGAGAGAGAAAGGTATCTGAGAGGCATGATTCAATGGCTCGGTTTTGAGAAAACATATGTGACATACATAGCGGAAAAAAGAAAGGCCGGAACTCCCAAATATAGTATTAAAAAATTGACCAGACTAGTATTGAGCGGCATTACTTCTTTTTCGGCTTTTCCATTGAGAATATCATTCTGGATTGGAATTATTGTTTTCTTAATTAGCGTTGGATTGGGAATTTTTGTTATCCTGGATCATTATTTGAATCCGAATCCATTAGCGGCCGGATACGCAACAATATCATTGATAGTCTTATTTTTGGGCAGTATTCAATTAATGGTATTGGGAATAATAGGAGAATATATGTTTAAAATGTTTAATGAAGTGAAAGGGCGGCCTCTTTATATTGTTTCAGAAACATTCAATATAGAGAAGGATAGCGTGAAAGAAACATCGTATGGCATTCACTCACTCTAATCGCAGTTTTTTTATCATTGCTGATGATTTGGGTCTTAATAAAGCTGTTAACGACGGCATTTTTTTTGCTTTTGAGCAAAGATTAATTGACGGCGCATCTTTAATGCCCAATGGCAAAGCGTTTGAAGATGCTTTAATCAGAATAAAAAACACTTCCAATATAGGAATTCATTTTGTGCTTGTGGAAGAACAGCCGCTCGTTTTAAAAAGCTTTCCCGCAAATCATAAGATTTTTTTTATTAAATATATCCTTGGATTAATCCGGTTGGGCGACATCAGAAAAGAGCTGGAGGCGCAAACAAATAAACTTACTAGAGCAGGCATAAAGCCGGCCTTTATCAATAGCCATCAGCATTTACATCTCTTGCCGGGTATTATGGATATTATTATCGAGCTGGCCAGAAAGTTTGATATTCCATGTATCAGGATTGTTAATGAACCTATATTCTTAAACGAGGGTAGATTATTCAGACAAGTCCAATTATTATTCCTAAATTTTCTGTCTGGACTGGCAAAAAAGAAAATTAAAAAATTCGGCCTGACCTGCAATGATTTTTTTGTTGGGTTTATAAATGCCGGAAATTTAGAGATTAAAGACTTAAAGTCGGCCGAGAAATTGGGAAAAAGATACCCGGAAAAAATTGTAGAATTAGGCTGTCATCCAGGATTTGAAAGTCGAGATTTAATTGAAAAATACAGCCGTTGGCAATATAATTGGGAAAAAGAAATTGATGTTTTGAAAATAAGAAACGATGAAGACAAATAAGAACATTTGGATTTTTATTCTTATTGCGGGCGTTTTTTTAATAACACGCCTTCCGGCCGTTCAACAGATTTATCACCAAGATGAATATAAGTGGGCCATGCAGGCCGACCCCGTTTTTGACTACGAGAGCCCGCATCCGCCTTTGGGTAAATATACTTTTAGGTTGACCGGAAATATCCTGGGATTTGAAAACTTGAGATTTACACCATTGTTGTTCAGTTTTTTGTCCTTGGCGCTTATTTATCTGATAGTCTGGAAAATCACTCAAAAACCAAACACGGCTCTTCTTGGGGTATTGCTATACATCCTAAGCGTATATAGCGCCATTGCCAGTTTGCAAATAGATATCGACGGCGCGATTTTGCCATTTTTTATATTGCTGGCTTATTACGCTTATCTCGAGCTACTTTCGGGAAATAAGAAAATGTGGTGGATTGTTTTTGGAATAGGAATCGCGGGAGGATTTCTTACTAAATTAAGCTTTATTATTTTTATCGGGGCGTTAATTGTTGATTATTTTTTTACGATATTTTATTCTGGCCGGCTGAATATTAAGAAAGTTTCCATTAGTGTCTTAAAATTTTTTGGCATCTTTGCTTTATTGGCGGCGGCTTTATATTCTTTCAATCTTGGTGAAATAAATACCGTGATTGAGTACGGCCGACATTTTCAGTCGCTAAACTTTGCGTCTCGGGCTTACTTTGAGTTGTCGTTCAAAATTTTAAAATCATTTGTTTGGCTTTCTCCACTTCTTCTCCTGCCGGTTATCGCTGGATTATTTAAACAAGAAACCGTCAAAAGATATCGGTTTTGGTATGTATTTCTGTTTTTTAACCTGATATTTTATTTGGTTTTGTTTGATTTCGCGAAATTAACAGTCGAGAGATACCTGATGTTTTTGATTATTCCATGTTGTATAATTTCGGCTGGAATATTGGTTGAATTGATGGACGGCTTTAATTGGCGTAAAGAGTCTAAGAAAATATTTTTAATTGCAGCGGCGTTTATTTTGTTTTCCGTCGTTATCTTATTGATGCCCCACAGCGTATTGCCGCTTGACCCGAAAGTAAACTATGTAAATCACATAAAGAATTTAGACTTCAATTTTCTAATACCGTTCACCGGCGGTTCTGGTCCGGTCGGATTTTATTTTTCCGCCCAATATGTATTATGGTCATGGCTTGCCGCGGCCGTGTTATTGATTTCGGGATTATTGTCTAAAGTTCACAAACAAAAATTTATCCTCGGTTTTATTATTATTGGCGTCGGTTACAATATTTTATTCTTAAATGAATATTTATTGGGCGGTTTATTCGGAAGTGTCCCGAAGGTGGCTGATGCATCAGTCAAATATGTTCTGAATAATCCTAAAATTAAGGACGTGACAACATATTACGATATAGGGAATTATCATCTTATCTTGGCTGATAAATCCGCGGGAAGATTTTTTACCGCTCCCTCTCGCGACTATTTGCCGAGATTTAATGCTTATAAAGGTTATTATATGGTCGTTGATTTTCCGGCCATTGATAAAAATGGAAGATACTGGCCTTTGCTTGAAAGGTGCAAATTAGACAAGCAATTCAACGATAAAAATATCAATTCATATATATTTAATTGTACGGAGATCTAAGCAATGAGTATAGAATATTTTGAGAATTTAAGATGGCGAAACCGAGATTCATGGCTCGGTTTTAATCACGAATCAGCATTGAAAATGATAAGCGGCGGTTCAATTTTAGATTTAGGCTGTGGCGATGGCACCCTTTTGGATTTTCTTAAATCTCGCAATATACATGCCCGAGGCTTGGATATATCTCAAGAAGCGGTTAATAAGTGCAAATTAAAGGGTCTCGATGTTGAACATTTTGATTTTTCCGACGGAAAATTACCATATGAAAATGACAGTTTTGATTATGTAATTATGCTTGATGTGCTTGAGCATTTATATGACCCGGCCAAGCTTTTGAATGAGGCAAAAAGAGTTACAAAAAAATTTGTAATTTTAAGCGTTCCAAATTTTAGTTCGCTGCCGGCGCGTCTGCAGGTTGTTTTGGGCAAGGTGCCCGAAAATAACAGGCGGGGTAAGGGCCATGTTTATTGGTTCAATTGGGATGTTCTTAAAAAAATGCTAGATGGTCACAATCTCGACATTGTTGCTCTAAAATGTCGGACATTCTGGCAGAATAAGTTTGCGATAGGAACATTAAGCCGATTTTTAATGAGAAAACTTCCCAATCTCTTCGCGTTGACATTAGTCGTCAAAGCAGTTAAGAAAGAAAATCAATCATGAAAATATGTTATTTTGGCAATTTTAATCCCAACTACTCTAGGAACAGAGTTATCATTCGCGGCCTTAAGGAAAACGGAGTAGAGATTCTATTTGCCAATACATCACTACGCGGTTGGAGAGGATTAGCGGATTTGGGAAAAAAATATTTCTCCCTAAAAAGTAGATTTGATGCCGTACTAGTCGGTTATTCTGATTCCAGGTTTATGGTTCCTTTTATTAAACTGATATCAGATAAAAAAATAATCTGGGATGCTTTTTATTCTATTTATGATTCTTGGGTATTCGACAGAAAACTGGTTAAGCCCGGAAGCTTAAAGGCCAGGTATTATTGGCTCTCGGATTGGTTAAGTTGCAAATTGGCTGACAAGATATTACTGGACACAAACGCTAACATTGAATATTTCAAAGAAACATTCAATGTGGACGTATCAAAGTTTACCAGAGTTTTTGTCGGTACTGACGATAACATATTTAAGCCCGAACTTATTATTAAGAATAATGAAAAGTTTATTGTTCATTTTCACGGTAATTTTATACCTCTTCAGGGCATAGAATATATTATTAAAGCGGCCGGCATATTAATTGACGATAGCATCCATTTCCAGATTATAGGACAGGGACAAGAATATAAAAAAATAAAAAAAATAGCTGAAGATTTATATTTAAAAAATATTACTTGGACAGATCGCGTTGATTATAAAGAACTTCCTAATTATATTAATCGAGCAGATATCTGTTTAGGTGGGTTTGGTGATACACACAAAGCAAAGACGGTGAGTATGAATAAGCTTTTTGAATATTTAGCTTGCGGTAAAGCCATTATTACCGGAGACAGTTTAGCTTCCCGGGAGATATTGACCGATGGTGATACAGCTATATTATGCCCCAGAGCTAACCCTGGGGAGATAGCCAATAAAATTATTCAGTTAAAGAATGACAGTGTTTTGTTGCGAAAATTATCACTTAATGCGAGGAAATTATTTGAAGAAAGATATGTGCCAAAAATCATAACCGGAGAATTGCTCAAGGAATTAAAAAATGTTTAAAACCAAAAAAATTATTTTAATAACCGGAGGTTCCGGCGCACTTGGATCCAATATAAGAAAGCTGGTTAAATGCCATGCCCCAGATTCCAAGGAACTTGATATAACTGACTATAAAAAATGTGTGAATGCGGTCGGTAAGTATAACCCCGATATTGTTATCCACTGTGCCGGTTGGACAGATGTTTTGGCCGCGGAAAAAGAAAAAACCAAGTGTTGGTCTGTAAATGTTTCAGGGACGGAGAACATGGTCCGTGCTTCAAAGGGGAAACGTTTCATTTATATTTCGACTCATTATGTTTTTGACGGCATGACTGGAAATTATAAAGAAGACGATGTACCGAATCCCGTTAATTTTTATTCATTGACAAAATTAATCGGAGAAGCTATTGTGGTTCAATATCAAAATACTTTGATCATTCGGACGGGATTCAAAAAGGATGGTTCGTGGGAATATGAGAAAGCATTTGTCGATCAATGGACATGTTCAGATTTTTCTTCAGAAAGAGCGCCAGATATAATTAAGGCCTCACTGATGACCACGTTAAAAGGGGTTATACACATATCCGGAAAAAGAAAAACTATTTATGATTTGGCCAGACGGACTTCTCCTAATGTCGGAAAGATTTCAATTGAGAGTGCTCGCGTTAAACTGCCACGGGACGTGTCTTTAAATAGTTCAAAATGGAAAAAGCTTTTATCAAAACAAAGCCGTGTAAAAAAATAGAAACATTTGATGCAGACAAAAAACCAAATGGGTGGGTCTTAGAAATTGTTAGTGATAAAGACAACTTTACAAAACACATTAGAGGCCAAATTTATCTGACAGTAGTGGAACCGGGATTATTTAAGGGTTACCATGTGCATGCTGCTGCCGACCTATTTATTACTTGTTTGGATGGGCAAGTTGCGAGTATTATTTATAAGAATAAGAATACAAAGCGGGAAATTCCGATGGGTGGTGACAATTTCAAAACCGTTTTTGTTCCAAAAGGATATCTGCATGGAATTAAGAATATCGGTAAAAGTCAGGCTAAGGTTCTAGTTTATCGCTATCCGGCATGGATGCCTGCTTTGGAAGAACAGCTATTCGTATCTTCGAAAAATGTTGGAAATGGTGAGACCTGGATTAAAATAAAAAAATTTTTAAAAGAATTTAATGAAAAAAAATAAAATAACCTCAGCAATTAATGAATCGCGTGAGGCAGGCAAGGTTGTGGCTAAGTTTGCCAGTGTGCTAACTGACAATAAATCAGAACAGAGATTTTTTGTAAGCTCGGCTTATTTGGGGCCGACTTTCTTAAGTAAGAAATTTAAGCCGGGTTCTGACAAAATATATTACACTATTGCTGTGTATGGAGATGAAGAGAAAAAAGCGGTAGTGGAAGCACTTGATAAGGGCTGGCTTGGGCTTGGTAATTATTCTGCCGAATTTGCAAAAAAGGTTTCAGCTATTTTTGGTAAAAAACACGGGGTGTTAGTTAATTCCGGTTCTTCAGGAACGTTTCTTTCTTTAAAGATATTAAATCTTCCTCCCGGTTCGGAAGTTATAACCACAGCCTGTACTTTTGCCACGACTTTGGCTGCTATTCTGAATAATAATTTAGTGCCAGTTTTAGCCGACAGTGAATTGGGTACCTACAATCTAGATTTGAAAAATTTACCCAAAATGATCTCAAGAAAAACTAGGGCTGTTATTTTACCTCATACATTGGGGAGTTTGAATGACATGGAAACACTACAGAAGCTATGCAGGAAACATAAACTTTATTTTATTGAGGATAGTTGTGACACCATAGGCGGCAGATTTGCCGGTAAGCCGACCGGGTCATTTGCAGACATAACGGTTTCCAGTTTTTATGCCTCTCATAATATCACTGCAGCCGGCGGCGGCGGAATATTGTGCATGGATGATGAAAAATTACTAGCCAGAGCTCTTGCATATAGAGATTGGGGAAGGTTTGGAGATGATAACGAAAGCGTGGAGGAACGTTTCAATATCAATATTGATGGTATACCTTATGATCGCAAATTCGTATATTCAATGGTGGGTTATAATCTGAAGCCTATCGAGGTTCAGGCTGCGTTTGGCTTAGTGCAATTAAAAAAATTACAAGAATTCAATAAAATCCGCAGGCGAAATTTTGATCGGTTAGGAAACTATTTGAAAAAATATGAAAAGTTTTTTCTTTTACCGACTGATCTGCCCAAAGCAGAAGCATATTGGCTAGCATTTCCAATTACGATCAGAGACAATGTTCCGTTTACTCGCTTAGATATTCTAAAACATCTGGAAGCTAATAAAATTCAGACAAGATTATTGTTTGCCGGCAACATCTTGAGACAACCCGCGTTTCGGAAAATTCCGAAACGAGTAGTGGGGAAACTTGCTAACGCTGATAAAATAATGAAGAACACATTTGTTATTGGCGCTCACCATGGTATGACTGATGAGATGGTGGATTATGTATGCGGGGTGTTTGATGACTTTCTATCGCAATACTAAAAGATCAGGTTTGGACATAAGCCCAAGAGTTTAAAAACAATTCAAAGTAGCCAAAGCCCATTTTTTCATATTTAAATCCTCCTTTAGCAAAGTAGTCAGCTATCTCTTTGTGTGTATAAGCGCCTTTATGTTCATTCATGCCTTCTTGGCTTACAATGTGGTATTTAGCCAATGTTTTAAGTAGTTTGTCTGACCACGGGCAAGGGGTAGTCATAAAAAAAATACCTCCCGGCTTAAGTATTCTGCGGATCTCACCCAAAAGGTAGGGAAGCTTCTCCGGTTCAATATGTTCAAATACCGCGAGCATTGTCACCGCATCGAAATATTTGTCGGCAAACGGAAGGTTTTGGCATGTCTCTACATCAAAGTTTATCAAATTTATTTTCTGGTTTCCATGATTCTGATAGTAATTGTTTACGGAAGGATCGATTCCGATCTTTTCGTCAAAATTGGCAGATATCAAAAACAATGGCACAACTCCGCAGCCAATATCCAAAATACGGTCGCGAGTCGGGTGCTGCCTGATAAATCGATTGGCCAACTTGGCCCTTTTTTTAGAAAGAAATTTTTCCAGCAGCCCATGCCCCGGAGTTACATTTTTTGAATTATGCATAGAGCATTGAAATTTTTAATAATAGAGTCCATCGTATCAAAAAACAGCTAAATCGGCAACTGGACTTTTATTGATAAAAAAGTTAAAATTTTAGAATAATAATTAACACTTTTATCATTAAACTCTCTATTATTATTCCGGTTTTTAACGAAAAAAAAACAATTACAGAAATAATTCAGCGGGTTCAAACAGTAACCTTGCCCGATATCGAAAAAGAAATTATCGTCGTTGATGATGGATCAACGGATGGGACCCGTAATATTCTCAAGACTATCAATGGGATTCATTTTGTCTTCCATGAGCGGAACCTAGGAAAAGGCGGCGCCCTAAAGACTGGAATTGCCAGGGCAACAGGCGATATCGTGATAATTCAGGATGCTGATCTTGAATATGATCCGAACGATTATCCCCGATTAATATTGCCTATAATTGAGAAAAAAACATCAGTTGTCATGGGAGCACGCATAAAACCCGATAAAGATGAAAGGAGAAAGAAATCTTACTACTGGGCCGCATGGCTGGGCAATCATCTGATTTCACTGACGACAAATTGGCTTTATTGGAATAACGCTAAAGACTATGAAGGATGCTATAAGGTATTTCGAGCTGATATTTTGAGGCAAGTCAAAGTTAATACCAATAATTTTGATTATGACAATGAACTGATCTGCAAATTGTTGAAAAAAGGATACAAAACTATTGATGTACCGATTTATTATTATCCGAGGAACTATCATGCCGGCAAAAAAATAAAATGGCATCACGGTTTTAGAATACTATGGACGATTATAAAATATCGTTTTATTAATTAATAAGTGACGAGTATGCAACGAAAAAATAAATTTAAAATATTATTGTTTATCTGGCTAATCGCGATTGCTTTTGCCAGCGCTCTTCCCATTCTTTGGATTAGATTTAATCTGGAAGATAATTGGCGAGGAGTAATTCCGAATTATATTACTGATTCCACTTTTTATCTCGCCCGTATTAATAAAACAATTGCCGATTTCCCCATGTCCGGAAATCACTATTATTTGGAACATCGTTTCGATTCTCAACCCGTATTTTCCATCGCTGAAACGATTGTTGCGCTTCCGATGAAGTTCGGGATTTCTTTTAATGCGGGATTATTGTTAGGTTTTATTGCGGCGAGCATTTTTTTTGCCCTATTTACATATAAATTTCTAAGATTTTTTGTCGGTCGCCTATGGGCCGTAATTCTTGCTTCTCTGGTCTACGTTGTTTCATACGGCGGACTGGTAAGACCGGTAGTCATGGAGGTAATAATGCCCGCCTTCATTTTTTTCAACTGGTCAATGTTCAGCTGGCTTCAATCCGAAAAAAAACGTTATGGAATTTTTCTCGGACTGGCTATTGCCGCTTCGTTTTACTTATATTCTTACCTTTGGCAGATTGTAGTTCTTGTCGTATTTTTTACATGCATATATTTAATGATATTCAGGCAGTGGAAAAAGTTTTCTGTTCTTTTGAAAATATCGTTCCTCTCGTTAATTATGGCTACACCAGCCATATTCTATACATTTAAAGTAAGTTTTCTGACACCCGGTTACTGGGAGAATGTGCAGAGAGTCGGTTTTGTCGCTACTCATTTACCACCGATTGAAGCATATTACTATGGCCGATGGCTGATAATGGCCGGCCTGATTTGGGTTTTATTTTTTAGAAAACAGTTGAAAGAAAAAACAATCACCATTTGGTATTTTTTGATTGTAAGCGCGGCCGTTTTTCTGGCCCTTGTCAGTAATGCTATTACCGGAAAAGATTTTTTGATTGCTACGCATGTTAACAGATTTACAACTGTTTGGTTTGCTCTTGTACTCGGCATGTTCCTGTATTATTTCATAATTCTAAAACTATATCGCGGAAAAATGTTTGTAGTCATAGTAGCACTTTTCCTGATGTTAATCGGCACCCTAACCGTATTTGCCGAGATTAAACGTTCGGTGTCTCCTCCATTTTCGATATCTTACACCGACGCGCTTGCTGTTCAGGATTATCGAGCCCCCTTGGCTTGGCTTGATGGTAGTGAGAAGGAGCCGGTTGTTATTTGGGCGGACGATGAGCTTAGTAGATATGTTCCTTATCTTTCAAAACATTATGTTTTATATCCAGGTCTTCTAAATGTCCATTTTTATATTATGCAAACATCGGAAATTCGTGAAAGGTATTTAGTCAGTCAATACTTTGAGAATCTCAGCAAGAAGACATTGACGGAAGAATATGTAAAATATGAAGGTTCATATTTTGATTATAAAAAAAATGAATTGGAATTACGTAATAGTTTGTGCACGATGTTTAAAATACGGGCCGAGTTTTGCCGAGAGGACTTTTTGGATACCTTAAACGTGCAAAAAAATGATGCCGTTGCCGAAGCGTTCAAACTAAACAATGAAACTATTCGTCCCAATATAAGGCAGTATTTAAAAAAATATCACGTCTCTTATTTCATTCGTGATATTACCCGAGGTCCGCTTTCGGCCAAACAAAGATCGTTTACCATGACATCTGTATATAATGATGGGCATTATGAAATATTTAAAATTGATTAGAATATGAAAATAACATTTTTAGCTACACATCTTAAAATAAATGGCGGCAATAGGATAATTCTTACCTATGCACACTTACTTGCCCGCAAGGGGCATGATGTGTGTATTATTGCGCCAACAAAAGGAAATTTCAGGCGAGCTGTTAAAAATGCCTTAAATATAAAGCCGAATTGGATGCCGATGGCTGCTAAAGTTATTTGGACTGCTGGTTATGATGAAAATAATATACCTGACGGGGATGTCGTGGTTGCTACGGCTTGGCAGACTGCAGGGCCAGTTGATTCTTATGCCCCCCAAAAAGGGAAAAAGTTTTATTTGAGTCTGCATTATGAGAGCCTTTATCATGGTCCTGCGGAGTTGGTGGATCCAACATACCGCTTGCCATTAACAAAAATAGTTCCTTCTCGCTGGCTCCAGAAAATAATTAAAGATAAATTTCAATCGGACAGTCACGTGATAGTAATTCCTGTTGATTTAGATCTTTTTAAATTTTTACCTGAGTATCGCAAGCCAGCTCCAATAAGAGTCATGATGCTTAATCATACATATCCATGGAAGGGAACTAAGATTGGATTAGAAGTATTTTCCAGAATAAAAAATGATTTTCCAGAAACGCAATTGGTGATGTTTGGAGTAAGAAATAAAAAAGTTGATAATCCTCTTTGCGATGAATATCATTATAATCCAAAACAGGAAGATTTGGCTAAAATATATTCATCTTGCCATATTTTTGTCTGCACGTCTGAATACGAGGCCTTGGGTATGCCGCCGATGGAGGCAATGGCCTGTAAATGCGCGAATGTCACTTTTGATACTGGTGGATCAAACGAATATGCCATTGATGGAAATACATCTTTTGTGGCAAAACATAATGACGCTGATGATCTTGAAACAAAATTAAGACTGGCAATTAGAAATGAAAAACTTAGAAATGAGATAAGCCAGAGAGGCTATGATTTTATCAGATCTAATTTTTCCTGGGATGACGCGACTGAAAAACTAGCTGATATTTTTTCAAATGGTTAACGTCTCTGTCATAATTCCAACTCACAATCGGCCCGAACTTCTTAAAAGAGCGATTAATTCTGTTTTGTGTCAAACCTACAAAGATTTAGAAGTCATCGTCATAGATGATGGACTAGAAATAAGAGCCGACCAGGTTATAAATAACATCAACGATCCTCGGTTGAAATATATTCAACATTCGGAAGAAAAAGGCGGTTCAGCGGCCAGAAATACGGGAATTAAAAATGCCGGCGGAGAATTTATCGCCTTTCTTGACGATGACGATGAGTGGCTGCCCCACAAACTTGCCATTCAGATGGCTCAATTTGAATCAACTCCCCATGACGTTGGATTTTGTTTCTCGGCAGTTGAAAATGTTTATTCGACCAGAAGATATATTACGACGGTGCCGGGGGGAATTGCCGATTATCACCAGTTGGCTTTGTCCTACTTCAAATCCCTCTTGACGGTAACTTTGATAATAAAAAAATACGTATTTGAAGAAGTCGGTTTGTTTGACGAGAAATTCCCAAGCCACCAAGAAGCTGACCTCATGATCAGAGTGACGTGTAAATTTAAAGGCCTCGGTATTAATCAACCATTAGTGAGGGTTACTATGGGCGGGCATCAGCAGGTCGGGGGCAGTCTAAAGAGAAGAATTTTAGGAAGAGAGATGATATTGGCCAAATATATGGAAGAAATAAAGAAAGATAAAAAATTATTAGCCGCTCAGAATTTTGGTCTGGGTTTGATGTATAGAGACAATGGTCAATTTCTAGAAGCTAGGAGCATGTTCAAACAGGCAATGACAAATTATTTTTCTGTGCTATACTTTGTTCATTATTTGAGCATGCTCTTTGGGGGTAGGATCTATAAAATACTTAGAACAGGAAATTAATCTACATGAAAATTGTCGCTATATTGCGGACAAAAAACTCTTTATTGAAACTTGAAGACTGTCTCGAGAAGCTTTCCGAGCTCATGGATGAAATAATTATCATGGACAATGGATCCACTGACGGAACCATCGAGGTGTTTAAAAAATTTCCCAAAATCGCCCAAGTGTTATATAGAGATGACACGGGCAACTTTCATGAAGGGAGAGACATGAATATATTATTGGAAGAAGCTAAAAAAAGAAATGCTGATTGGATTACTATGGCGTGGCCTGATGAAGTATTCGAGAAGAATTTAACAAGAGCTATTTTGGAGAAATACATGAGGCAGCACACATATGACTGCATTGGTTTTAGGATGTGCCATTTTTGGCAGAGTATGAAGTATTGCCGTTTTGATCGAGATTGGTTCTTCTATACGTTAAGGCCCCAACGTTTTATGTGGCGCAATGTTGAAGGCACTTATTTTAAAGATGTTGTTATCCACCCGGGAGGGATTCAAGGCATCACCACACCAGTTCGGACCGTTCCTTTTAGAATCAAACACTACGGATATGTCAGCAAAGCCGATGTGGATCGTAAGTTAGAAGTTTTCAAAAAGAGCGACCCCACTAAGCTATACAAATACGTAACCGCTGATTTTGAAAATAAAGAAAGCCGAGAGCATGTCTTGCGCTATCCTTTTATAGAAATGGAGAATAAATCTATTAACTACTCCTATATTCTTGCATATAAATGGTTATGTGACGCATTATTAATTGCGGTTAAAACCAAAAGACGCTACTTCCATAAATTAAAAGTTTTCCGTACATCAAGTGTAAACTAGTGTTGGTTATTTAATTTTGAGTACTTTCTTGAGAAATGTTCGATGGGCGGGTATGATGTTGATTGGTAATCTTTTGAAGAAATCTATTTGTTCAGCCTGATCGCTTCCTCGTATTTTTCCCGATTTTATCATGCATAAAAATAATAATCCGACTGAAGTTCCAAAACTTCGTCGGTTCTTCTCATCTTGGAGATATTCAATGTATCCTAGGAATTTTTTCTTGTTCAACTTAATGCCAAGTTCGTCTCTGGCTACTCTGTCAATGCATTTTGAAAGTGTTTCTCCGTGGTACAAAGTTCCGCCTGGCAAATGCCACATCCCATTCCAACTTTTTGCTTTTCTCAGAGAAAAAAGAATACCTTTTTTGTCTTGAATGACTAACTCAACGCATAGACGAGGAACCTTGGAGTATATTTTTTTATACTCTTTTGGCGTGAATGGATATTTTATCTTTTTTACGAGCATATTACAGATGGTAAACCCGATGAAGATATGAAGCATTATTTTTTAATAATTCATTGGGCTGCCCAGATTCCACTAATTTACCGCCATCAATAACAAAAACATAATCGGTTCTCATTATAGTATTTATTCTGTGAGCAATTATGATAACGGTAACCTGTCCTTTTAATTTCTGTATTGCTTCCTGAATTAGCATCTCTGATTCATTATCTATAGCACTGGTGGCCTCATCCAAGATTAAAATCTGAGGTTTTCTGGCCAATGCCCTGGCCAAAACAATTCTTTGTTTCTGTCCGCCCGAAAGTTTTACGCCTCTTTCGCCAGCAACAGTATTGAATTTATCAGGCAAGCCTTCTATGAAATCATAGATGTTGGCAGTTTTGGTTGCTTCTATAATTTCTTCTTTGGAAATGGATTTATCATAAAATATTATATTGTTTTCTATTGTGTCGTTTATTAAGAAAATATCTTGAGGGACATAACCGATATTTTTTCTCCATTCCTTTATGTCAGTTTTTAAATAATCCTTGCCGTCCAAAAGGATTTGTCCTTCTTTAGGAACAAGGAGCCTCAAAAGAATGTCTGCAGTTGTTGTTTTACCGGCACCGGAAGGTCCTATAATTCCTATCATCTGCCCTTTCCCTACTGATAAGTTAATTTTTTTAAGAATAATTGAATCTTTGTCATGAGAAAAGCCCACATCTACAAATTCAAGAGATTTTATAAAAATAAAAGGATCTGAGCCAAGATTTTCCTCGCTGTTTTTTTCTATCGCCAAACGGTAACTAATCACATTTTCTATATTTGGGGTAATGCTGACGAAAGTCTGAAATTGTCCCTGTATTGATTGAATGAATGAAAATATTTTTTGGATAAGATAAACAACCACTCCAAATGAAGCGATGTTGAAGCCGGGTAAGCGGTAGGTGAGTATGAACAGCACTCCGACGAAAACAATTCCGATAGGTTCTATTGAACTCCCGATTGCATAACTGTGCATACCCGACTTCGTCCGGGCAAGTTTAAGTTCTTTGAAGTAATTGTTTCCGGCCTTGATTACCGCGTCTTCTGTTGCTGTGGTTTTGACCACTTTAATGCCAATAATATTTTCACTGACATGATTGGCTACCTGCTTATAGAGTTGACTGGTCTGTTCTGAAAGTTTTCTAATTTTGTAAAATAAGGGCTTTAATATCGGGAATAAAATAATACCGAATAAAAGTGTTGCCAAGGTAATTGGGGCCGATATTTTAAAAGCAACAATTGAATAAGTAATGAAACTGGTTAATATAAGAATTCCAGTTCCAATTTGCAGTAAGATCGTGGTTGATTGATTAATATCGTAAAATAATGTTCTCTCAAGGTGTCCTATTTTTTGATTAGACAAATAAGGCCAGCCTGTTTTAAGGGTTTTTTTAAGAAGTTCTGACCGGAGATTTTCTTCAAACCCGGCAGCAAGTTTTTCAGTATTATATTTAGCGATAAATTGTGCGAATGCTTTTAGCGCAAATAGGAGGACCATAAATATTATCAAAGAGGGAGCTGTTAGTGGGATTTTAAATATCATGAAGAATTTTTCAGTACTGCTGGTTATGAAGTCTGTGCCGGCAATACCACTGCCAGTAAACACTGAAAACAATGGGATTATAATGCCTATCCCAACACTTCCAGCAAGTCCATTTATAAAACCAAGCAAAACTATAAAAACAAATCTTTTTTTGTAAGAAGTTATAAAGCTTGCGGTCAGCTTATAGAGATAGGTTATTTTCTTCAGAATATACAACAAGAGTATGTGTCTAAATTGTCCAACTTTGGTTTAAAGTATATCAGATATTAGGGCTTTTGTAAAGGATACCTAATGTGCTTTTTTTATTTATTAGCCATGCTAATATTGGTTGTAGGTTTTAATAATATAGGAATTTTTTATTATGAATGAAAATGGAAAGATTGGCCAAAAGGAAATAAATAATGTTTGGAGAAAAACCTGGAAAGAAGGAGAGTCAAACCTTGGTGTTATAACAAATCGATTTTTTGTTGAGGCGTATCCAGTTTTTAAAAAATATATTCCCGATACGGCGGGTAAGATATTGGAACTTGCTACAGGGTGCGGACGGTTTGGAGTTAGTATCGCTAAGGATTTTAAGAATAGTAAAGTTTACGTTTCAGATATTTTAGAAGAATCTTTGGATTTAGCCAGAAATTTGGCCGATGAACTTGATGTGCGTAATATAGAGTTTAGCGTTCAAGATTGTTTGCATATTAGTTTTGAAGATAATTATTTTGATGTTGTTTTTGCTGATGGCGTGATTCAGCTGTTTACGAACCATATAGATGCCGTTTCGGAGATGGTGAGGGTACTAAAGCCGGGCGGGACATTAATCGTGGCCGTACCGAATTTTTGGAATTTTCACACATTGTACAAATCCATCCTGCCACTACTCGGAAGAAAATTTGAATATGATTATGAAAAATCTTTCAAGAAGTCTGAATTAAGAAAAGCTTTCAAGGATACAGGACTTCATGTTCAAGCCGAAGATGGTTTTTATGTTGGCTATGGACTGTTTCGATTGAAAAGATATCATAAAATGTTCCATTTTTGGGGCCGGGCGATAAATAGATTATCCAAAATTTTAGATAGGTTTACGGAGAGATTTTTCACAAGGAATTTCGGTTTTGAAATAGTTATAGTTGGCAAAAAATAATTCCTTGAATTACTTGTTAGCTTTGTGTAATATAGTAGGTCTTTATGAGAGAGCAAAAAAAGAAACCAAATCAGGATGCCGCGCCGGGCATATTAGATCATTGCCAAATCACGGGTTCTAATAATCTTTTTGAAGCCATAGACCTCGGCCATCAGCCGCCCTGTGATGCTTTGTTGACAAAGGAAGCCCTAAATCAACCAGAAGCGCATTATCCTTTACGGCTTATGATTTGTCCCGAGTCCGGATTGGGACAGTTGGATTATGTCGTTGACGGAAAAATTATTTATCCTGCCGAATACCCGTATCGTGCCGGCATATCGGAACCGCTCCGGCTCTATCTTTTGGGATTTGCCGATGACGTTGTAAAAAGATTCAAGGTTCTGCCTAAATCATTATGTGTCGATGTGGGTTGCAATGACGGCACTCTTCTGTCCGGATTTAAGCGTTACGGTCTGCGAACCATTGGCGTAGAACCGACAAACATGGCTAAGTTTGCGCGACGAGAAAATAAAATTGAAACTATTCAAAATTTTTTTACTGAATCGGTGGCGAGAGATATAGTTAAAGAATATGGACGCGCAAAAATAATCACCATGACAAATGTATTCGCGCATATGGCTACTCTGGGGGAGGTCATGCGAGGATTAGACCGTCTTTTGGATAAAGACGGGGTGTTCATGACAGAGAGCCAATATCTTCTCGATATTCTTAACAGAAATCAATTTGATCAGGTCTATCATGAGCACATTCGTCTTTACAGCGTAAAATCTCTGGTTAAACTATTTTCATATTATGGCATGGAAGTTTTTGATGCCCAAAAATTAGCTTCACGCGAGGGCAGTATTCGAGTTTATGTGGCCCGAAAAGGGGTGTACCCCATCAGTCCTGACGTGGGTAAATTGTTGGTATTAGAGGAAAAATCCGGATTGTTTAAACCGAGAACATGGGCAAAATGGAGAGGGCGAATTGTTGAAAATCGTCATCGGTTTTTAGATTTAGCACATAAAGCTCGAAGCAAGGGTTTGCGTTTTGTCGCAGATTCTTGTCCTGGTCGCGGAACGGTGATTGTTAATTATTACGGCCTTGATAAAACCATAATGCCCTATATCGCTCAATTGCCTCAATCGGAAAAAGTAGGCAAATTCATGCCAGGAACCCACATTCCTGTTGTTGGAAACGAGATAATAATGAAAGAAAGGCCGGATTATGTCGTTGTTCTTGCCTGGCACTACGGCGACTACATTATGAAGAATTGGCGTGCCAAAGGTCTCAAATCAAAATTTGTTCTTCCACTTCCTGAATTTAAGATTATTAGCTAGGGATCAAAATAAAACACTTTGCAGTTAGTCTCGTTTTTGCGAGTTCTGCAAAGTGTTAGGCAGAGCTGGTTAGTCTCTTGCGTCTGCTAAATACCAGCCATGTTCTTTATATCGAACAATCTGAACTTTTTCGCCTTCTCGCATATATTGACACAGATCATATGGAGCCGCTCCGAGTGTCCATAAGCCAGAAATGGAAATTCTCTTTTTATCCTCTGTTTCCAAAAGAAGTTGGCAGTATTTCCGAGTGCCATCAAAGAAATCGTTTGTTACTGTCATGTGTTTTTCTAATATAACTGCTGTTTTGCGTTCCAGTATAGAATCTCCTGTGGCGACTGGTCCACAGCCCATCAAAATCAAAAATAACGTTAACGAAGAGAAGATCATGGCGGTTCGGTTCATTTTTGGCACTCCTTTAGTACTGAAATTAAAATAGCATTTTAATTTTATTATGTCAAGTAAAATCATTGTAAAAAGTATGGGTTTTGTGTATATTTAGTCCGATATGATACCATTTTTAAATTTTAAAGATCTAAACGTTTCGTACAAAAAAAAACTAATGGCCGCGATTTCAGAGGTCATTGATTCGGGCCGGTACATATTAGGCCCGAAAGTAGTTGAATTTGAAAAAGAATTTTCAAAGTATTGCCTGGTTAAGCATACTATCGGCACTGGAAATGGCTTGGACGCATTGAATCTAATTATAAGGTCGTACAAGGAGCTTGGTGTCTTCAAAGAGGGGGACGAGATTTTAGTTCCAGCCAATACTTATATTGCCAGTATTTTATCAATCAGTGAAAATCGGTTGAAACCCGTTCCGGTCGAACCCGATCTTCTCACTTACAATATTGACGTTGAAAAAATTGAACAGAACATTACCAAGAAAGCCAAAGCAATCCTGGTTGTCCATCTGTATGGCCAGGTTGGATATTCAGAATCTATGAAAAGGATTGCAAAAAAATATAATCTCAAAATTATTGAAGACTGCGCGCAGGCTCACGGCGCGGTATATAAGGGTAAAAAGGTCGGCTCTCTCGGCGACGCGGCTGGTTTCAGCTTTTATCCTTCAAAAAATTTGGGGGGATTAGGCGACGGTGGAGCTGTTACAACCAATGATCAGAAATTAGCCGATATGGTTCGGCTTTTAAGAAATTACGGTAGCCACAAGAAATACTTGAATGAATACAAGGGTATCAATAGTCGACTTGATGAACTTCAAGCTACGGTTTTGTTGGTTAAGCTTAAATATCTTGATAGAGAAAATGTAATAAGACGTAAAATAGCTAGAAGCTACATTAGCATGATCAAGAACCCATTGCTGATCTTACCTTCTGCATCATATGATTTGGCTCACGTTTGGCACCTATTTGTTGTACGTACTGCAAAGCGTGACGAATTTCAAAAATATCTACTAAAGAAAGGTATTGATACACTGATCCATTATCCAATTCCACCCCACAAGCAGAGGGCTTACAAAGAATGGAACAAAATGATTTTTCCTATTTCTGAAAAAATCCATGATACCGTCATTAGTTTGCCGCTTAATCCGACTATGACTGCCCGGGAGGTATCAAAAGTGATTGCCGCCTGTAATGACTATGGCAAATAAACCATCAAAAATTGCTTTTGTGGTCGGTGTTTTTCCGGCTGTCTCTGAAACATGGATGATCAATCAGATTACAGGACTCCTGGATCGCGGATTTGATATTGATATTTATGCATTTACATCCCAAGGTATTGATAAAAAATATATCTCCGAAAAATATAGAAATTATAACCTGTTAGGAAGAACCAAGTATATCGGTATGCCTGAAAATAGGTTTGAAAGAGCGATTAAGGCATTGCCAAAAATTGGTAGATTATTATTTATATCTCCCAATACACTCACAAGAATTTTTGACGTAAATAGATACGGAAAAGATTCTTTATCTCTTAAGCTTCTTTTCTGGTCCGAACCGTTTGTGGGTAAAAAGTATGACCTTATTCATCTCCATGACGGCTCCATCGCGAATAAATTCTTAATCATCAAAGACGTAGTCGGTATAAATACAAAATTGATCACCTCGTTTTACGGGCAGGATGTGAGCAAAAGATTTTTGGATCATCCCGGTGAAGATATTTATATGCGCCTCAAAAAAGAGAGTTCCATTTTCATCGCGATGTCTGATTTTATGAAAAATAGAATAGTCACAAAAGGATTTGATGAAAACAAAATTAAAGTTTTACCGATATTTGGCATTGATGTGAATGACTATCCATTTACGGAAAGAACATTGAAACCAGGCGAGATAGTTCAAATGGCTGCTGTTGGGCGCTTTGTTGAGAAAAAGGGTTTTGACGATATTTTAAGAGCATTAGCGATTGTGAAAAATAGAACCGACAAGAAATTCATGTGTAATATAATAGGAGGCGGACCGCTTGAACCCAAACTCCGCACAATGACCAAGGAATTGGGTCTTGATGACGTTGTTTCTTATAAAGGCTATATGAAAATAGAAGACATAATAAATTATTTTTTGCGAATTCATTTTTATTTACAGCCATCCAAAACTGCATCTGATGGTGATATGGAGTAACACACATCACATGACCACATCTGTACTACACGCTCTTGCTACCGGATTACCCACAATAACCTCAAACCATGGCGCATTTTCCGAACAAATTATTGAAGGCCAAAATGGATTTATGGTAAATGAGGGCGATTACGAAGCACTTGCTCAAAAAATTTTGTTTATGGTGGAACATCCGGAGCTTTGGCCCTCTCTTGGTCGCTTCGGTCGGGATCATGTGAAAAAAAACTTCAATTTTGAGGCATTAATTGATCAGCAGGCCGATCTTTATAGAAAAATTATCGAAGAAAAATGAATTTTATCAAAGATAATATATTACATTTACGACAACACTCTTTTATTAAAAACGTGGCCACACTCCAGATGGGGAGTTTTACGGGAAGCATAATTCAAGCCGGAATCGGAATTGTCATTGCCCGACTGCTTCAACCGGAACTTTTCGGCGTTTATTCTCTGGCTATAGGATTAGCCAGCATGACCAGCTTGGTGTTGGGCATGGGAATTCAAGAGGCCGTATCCAGTTTACTGGGCCGAGCTTATGTTCAAAAAGATAAACCCGAAATGGAAAATATTCTCGGGTTTATGCTCAAGATAACTTTTCTGGCGGCCTTGATTGTTATTGTTGTTTCTATTTTTTTGCCGAATATTTCCAGTAGATTGTACGGAAATTCTCTGATTGGAATTTATGCGGCCATTATTGCGGTTGCGGCAATTTTGTCTTCGTTCTTATTTACTCTTACCTATTCATCTTTTCAAGTATCCGGAAAAATTAAATCACTTGCCGTTTTGATGCTATCCGATCAGTCGCTAAGGCACAGTTTGTCCTTGGTACTGGTTATTGTCGGTTTCGGGGTTGCCGGCGCCATTAGTGGCCAATTAACTGGAGCGGTAATAATTTTTATTACATCAGCAGTATTGTTCAATAATTTTACAAAAAGAGAGCCATTATTTCCCGGTCTGCGTGGGCTTGTCTTGGCTGCCAATAGGATAAATATTAAAAAATATTTAGGATTTACTTTGTGGGTGGCTCTTGATAGAAACATGGGCAATGTTTTCATGGCCCTGCCGGTTATTTTGACGGGTATTTATGTCAGCGCTTCCGAGGTTTCTTATTTTAAATTGGCCTTCGGATACACCAATCTTGCTTTGAGTTTACTTGGCCCGATTTCCATACTTTTAAACGTAGAATTTCCTAAATTGCAATTTCAAGACAACGAAAAATTACGCGCAAATTTTATAAGAGTTTCATTGTACTCACTTCTGCTTTCTATTGTCTTGACGAGTGCGGCTGCCATCGCTTCGCCGATAGTGTTCAAGATCCTTTACGGCGAGAGTTACTTGCCGAGCATCAATTATGTATTTGGTCTTATCATTTACGGAGCATTATACGGAATAGGCGTTGGTTTGGGTCCTATGTGGCGGGCGATAAACAAAGTGAAAGTATCGATAATAATAAATTCATTAGTAATGGTGGGCGGTATTCCATTGGGACTGTGGCTAATTGAAAATTACGGACTCTCGGGATCAGTTATAATGGTAACGATATGGTTTACGATTTCACATCTAATATCATTTGTTTATTTAATAAAAAAGCTTAATCAAAAAGTGGTTCAATGAATTTAGATAAAAAAGAAATAAGATTATTGATCGCTGTGATTCTGGCGATGCTTGTTTATTTTTTGATTGCTGCTCCAGTTATGATGGACGACGGCTTTCATTATGAAGGCTTTGCTGAGGCGCTGGCCGGAGGGAAACTGGATTTCAAGTCTTTTTATGGATTTCAGGGTTTGTCTTTTTTTGCCGTGCCGATATATTGGCTGACCGGTTCTCATAATTCTATTATCATCGCGTCAATGATATTTTCCCTTCTTTCCATTCCCTTGGCGTATGCTGTCGGCAGAGATTATTTTCAAAGCCGGAGAGCGGGTATGTATTTTTTGATATTATTTCTATTGGCACCGTATCCATATACGACGATGATGCGGGGTTTTCAGGAGGCAGCATTGCTGTTTTTTATCCTTTTAATTATTTACGGAAGTATTAGCGAAAAAAAATGGACGCCATTAGCCTGGTCAATTGGGGGTATTGTAAAACCATTTGCTCTCGTTCTTGCCCCGTTATTTTTAAAAGAATCAATTAAAACTTTCACGTCTAAATCGAAAATTTGGGTATTCGCGGCGCTGGCTTTTGGGGGTTTGTATCTGGGCGCCAATTACTATCAGACCGGGCACTTCGTCAACAACGCTGCTATTAATTCGTATCAGGGGAATTTTGATCCCTCCAATACACCGGCATTGGCCGAAAGTTTCGTCCCGTCAATTAAGGGATTTTTAAGGGTCGGCGCCAATTTACTTCTGCATTTTCGAAAAATTATGATTTCACCTCTTGTAATTATTTTGGGCGCATTCGCGTTATTACTGGATAAGAGCCTGAAAGTAAGGAAAGAAATAATCTGGGCCGTCGTTTTGAATTTTGTCCTAGTCGGCAGTCTGACATTTTCTTTTTCAAAATATCTCCTGCCGATGACAACCCTGTTTGCTTTGGTTTCAATCGGTTATCTTCTGAAACACAGATGGCTGATGATTTTGGTGTTTGTCGATTCTTTCTTCGTATTTCTGCCGATTTGGAATTATTTCGGCCATAATTATTGGATCAACCTCTGGCTGTATTTGATTCCTTTTTGGGCGGCTTTAATTTTGTTTATTATTTACGAATATGGATATTTATTCCAAAACAATCATCGTTATCCCGACGCTTAACGAGAGGGAAAATCTGGAAAAACTTATTCCGGCTATTTTTGATTTGATTCCGGATATTAACGTTTTGGTCGCTGATGATAATTCAAAAGACGGAACCGAAGAATTAATAAATAATTTACGGGGCAATTTTATCCGCCTCTTTTTTCTCAAGCGGCTAAGCGATCGTGGCTACGGCCGGTCGTGCCTCGAGGCTTTTCAGTGGGCAATCAATCGCGGCCATGAATATATTGTCACAATGGACGCGGATTTTTCCCATGATTTTAATTCGATACCGCAAATAATCGCGGCCCTTACCAAGGCCGACATGGTTGTAGGCTCGAGGTATGTTAAGGGCGGGGAAATAGAAAATTGGAGTCTTCGAAGAAGAATGTTAAGCAAGTTTGCCAATCTTTACGTCCGAACCATTCTCGGGTTGCCGATACGTGATGTTACAACCGGTTTCAACGGGTATCGGGCGACAGTTTTGAAAAAAGACCACCTCTCGATTATTAAATCTGATGGCTATGCCTTTTTAACTGAACTTAAATATTATCTTATTCGGGCCGGCGCAACTACGATTGAGATACCGATAACTTTTCGCGAACGCCGCGAGGGCCTGTCTAAAATGTCGTCAGTCGTCATATGGGAAGCGATTTGGCTGCCCTGGCGGCTGATATTGTAGTTCTACTGGCCGGACTGCTGGAGCGCGATGCGGATTGTCTTGAGAATTATGCCGATGTCCAATATAATCGAACGATTTTTGATGTAATATAAATCGTACTGTAATTTTTCAGCCGCATCCTTAACAGATGACCCGTAGTGATAGTTAATCTGGGCCCAGCCGGTCAGGCCCGGCTTAATCAGATAACGCTCTTCATAAAACGGAACGTTAATCTGCAGTGTTTTTTGGAATTCCGGCCGCTCGGCTCGAGGGCCGACAAAAGACATTTCGCCTTTTAATATCATCCAAAGCTGAGGCAATTCATCGAGTCTGGTTCGGCGCAAAAACCCTCCAACCATCGTTACTCTCGGATCATCGGCCGAGGCCCAGACAGGCCCGGTTTTCTTTTCCGCGCCGTGCTTCATTGTGCGGAATTTGGTCATTGTAAATTGACGGCCCAAATAGCCGACCCTTTTTTGATTGTAAAATACTGGGCCGGGCGACGTATATTTAATGGCCATGATGATGAATGGGTAGAAAACCAACGATATTAGACCACCGACCAAAGCCAGGACAATGTCGCCTGATCTTTTAAAAAATTCATACGTTTTCTTTTTTCTTTCGCTTAAATTTTCCAGAAACCAAATCTGATTAATCGCGCCTAGCGGCACTCGTCCGGTGACCCTCTCATAAAAAAAAGAAAGATTATAAAAAACAATATTTCGATCCAAAGAGCGATACAGCAGATTCGTAATGTCGTTAATCTGGTAAGCCTCCGGGCTGATTACGATTCCGGCGACGGCTCCCCGATCAATAATTTGCTCCAAATTATGAATGCCGTGGATTATGGGTAAGCCTTCATGGTCCGGTTTTTCCGGCAAGTTGATGATTGAAGGATCATGGAGGCTGACAACATACTGCAGTTCATATCCAAGCTGGGGATGAGCCTTGATAAAACGGGCAAGCTCGACTGACTGCGAATTCAGCCCGATAATAATCAACGGCCGGCGGAATCGCGTGCTTAGCACCGAGTTTGAAAAGGCTCGGTTCAACCCCTCCAGAACGGTGTAGACAATGATGAATATCACAAGATTCGTTTTCGGCGTAATTGAAAAAATCGGAATCAGGTAGAAAAATATCACGGCGATGGCGCTGGCGATAATCGTGGCTCGAAGAAGACTCTCGTAGAAGAACGTATTATTTTTAAGATTAGTTACCTCATAAAGGTCAGTGATATAATAGACAATCAACCAAACCAGAAATAAAATCGTGAACGGTAAAAAGTGAAGATTCCAAATATAATCCGTCACTTCCCCGTAGCGTATTACAAGGGTGAGTACGAGAGACAAGTAAAAAACGGCAAGATCCGAAAAAAAGAGTATGAATTTCTTCATTATTTACTAATAAATATACCTCAATATTCGGTATGTGTCAATTAATCAATTCGACGTGCCGGTCAAAATAAGATAAAATAACAACGTGGTAAAAAGAAATCTAAAAGTATTCGTTTTGTGTCTGGCACTTACCGTGCCTTTGTTGTTTAATGTCGGTGACGCTTTTGCCGATACTCTTGGCCAAAGAACCCAATTTTCCACTAACGCTCAATACGACGCAAGCGGAAGATCTCAAATAAACGCGACATTGCGAGCCATAAGCGATAAGGCCTACTTTTATGTTGATGATAAATATTGGACCGATCTTACGCCCTCGGGCCAAAGCCGTTTTTCCGACGCAATCTCAAAACTTTCCAATGAGTTTGACGAGTTGATATACCCCAAGAGCACAAATTATTGGGGATTTGAAGAAAACCCCGGCATTGACGGGGATCCGCGCATAACTGTTTTGATTGAAGATATGAAATCGGGATTCGGGGGATATTTTTTGACCATTAACGGTTACGCGCGATCAGAAGCGCCCGGTTCTAACCAGCGTGAAATGCTGTATTTGAACGCCGATTCCGCATTTAACCCGCAGATTAATATTTTCCTGGGCCATGAATTTCAGCATTTAATTTCCTTCGCCCAGAAGGAAAATAAATATCAGGTTGATGAGGAAGTTTGGCTTAATGAATTAAGGTCGGAATATGCGTCAGACGTCATCGGGTACAGCTCGCAGTCGGCTGATTCGGTTCTGGCCAAGCGGATTGAGTCGTTCAAACAATCGCCCTCAGATAGCTTAACCGAATGGCCCAATGTGTCTTTGGATTATTCCCAAGTCGCATTGTTCGGCCGCTATATTGCCGGCCACTATCCGGATATCCTTAAAGAAACCATTTTCAGTTCCGGGCGGGGAGCGTCTTCCATAAACGACTTTCTGGCCCGACACGGCTACAAAGAAAGATTCGAAGACATTTTCGGCCTTTGGGCGGCGGCGAATTATTTTAATTCGCCCAGTCTGGATCCGCGTTTGACGTATAAGCAGGATATTTTGAAAAATATCAAAATCGGTCCGACGCGATCAACGTCGGTCACGGAGGGCACGAGTTATAATTTTTCTTACACACTGGGCCCGTGGCAGGCTTACTGGCATCAGATATACAATGATTCCGATAACAAAAAGGCGATTAAGATAACGTTCGACGCGGGTATGAAAATAATGTACGTGGACAATCTTGGCCGGCTCGGACTGATTACAAGCCCGGCATTCGTCACCAATCCTTCTGACGGCGCTCTTCGGAACTTTTTACTTATACCTTTTCATGATCAAACCGGGAGCCGCAATTTATCGGTCAGTTTGTCTTATACCGATGAAATGCCCACCGGCCTTTTCGGAGTTACTCTGGAAAACGGCATGCTGGTTCATAAACAAGGCGAACCAGAGTTATATGTAATTGAAGGCAGATACAAGCGATATCTAAGGCCCGAGATTATTAAAATGTACGGACATCTGGATCCGACCAAGGCAATAGTTTTGGATTCCAAAACTTTTGATTCGTACATAAGCGCGAATTATGTCCGCTACGTCAACGATCAAAAAGTTTATGCTGTTTGGCCGGATGGCACGAAGCACTGGCTGCGCATGAGCGCGAATACGTTTACCGAAACAGGCCGCGATTGGAATTCAATATTCATTATTAACGAGCACGAGCTCAACGCATACAAAACCGGATCAGATATCACCCGGTAAATTCATTTAATCTTAATTTTCTTCCGCGAAACTTTTTAGTGGACGCTGACAGAGATTCTAATCGCCAACGCGTATCCCTAAAGGGACCCTCGCGGGCGATTAAGAAACTTCTCTGCTCTAGTTATCCACTTTTTCATTGCACTCGTTTCGTTGAATATATTAAAATGTAAGTAGGAAAAATAATTTTTTAAAAAAAATTAGCGGCGGGTTGGTCGTCTGCCGCACACAAGAAGGTATTTGGAACTAACAATTCAAAAATTGAATTTCAAAATTCCATTGCCTGTCTAATAAATGGCAAAGAAAGCAAAGAAAGCAAAGAAGGCAAAGAAGAGAAGATAAGCTTCTCTCCACTTCAAAAGAAACCCCGATTTTCGGGGTTTCTTTTTGGTTGAAATGGTGATAAAATAAGAACATGAATGGAATAATTATAAACGCAAAAAACATCAAATTAACTCCGCCCCTTGAGGTTTTTATCAATCAGAAAATCGGCTCGGTTCTTAAAATTATTAAAGATTGGCCGATGGAAATAAAAGTTGAAGTCAGCCGCCCCTCAAAGCATCATGCTAAGGGCTACGTTTTTTACGCCGAAGCGAACTTAAAAATCGGACGCACGCTGTTAAGAGCCGAAGCCTATCATATCGATATCCGTTCCGCGATTGTTGATGTCAGAAACGAGTTAAAAATCCAGATCAAGAAATTTAAAGAAAAGCGCTCAGACTCCGAACGCCAGCCTAAAAAATAAAATGTTTTTATTAAAAATTTTCGGCGACGCGAATCAGAAGTACACAGATTCTCTCAAACCTATCGTCCAAAAGATTAATAACCTAGAGAATGACTTTGGGAAATTTTCAGATTCGGAGCTGAAAGACAAAACGGCGGAATTCAACCGGCGGCTTAATCCCTCAACTGACGCCAAAGGAGTTCCTGAAACGCTGGATTCAATCTTGCCCGAAGCTTTCGCCGCCGTCCGCGAGGCGGCAAAACGCACTCTCGGCCAGAGGCATTTCGACGTCCAGCTCATGGGCGGCATTGTTTTGCACCGCGGCGGCATCGCTGAAATGAAAACAGGCGAAGGAAAAACCCTCGTCGCCACTCTGCCTGCGTATCTGAACGCACTCGAAGGCAAGGGTGTTCATTTGGTGACAGTTAACGAATATCTGGCCATGCGCGATGCGGCGTGGATGGGCGAGATATATCATGCTTTGGGTCTGACGACAGGCTGTATTACTCACTCTGAGAGCTACGTATATGATCCGACTCATCAAAATCCCTCCGATCCTTTGGATAAGGAAAGGGACGCGGAGGGCGGATTTAAAATCGTGCATGAATTTTTAAGGCCAGTATTAAAAGCTCAAGCGTACAAGGCCGATATCATTTACGGCACGAACAACGAATATGGTTTTGATTATCTCCGCGACAATCTCGTCCAAACCAAAGATGACATGGTTCAAAGAGAACACGCCTTTGCGATTGTCGACGAAGTCGATTCGATATTAATCGACGAAGCCAGAACGCCGCTCATTATTTCAATGCCCGACGAGGATTCCGGAAAACTCTACCAGACGTTCGCCCGGGTAATTCCTGATTTAAAAGAAAATGAAGATTATAACGTGGATGAAAAACAAAAAGCCGTTTCAATTACGGAAAAGGGTATTGAAAAAGTCGAGAGGAAACTGGGCATGAAAGATATTTACAGCGAGGGTGGAATCCGTCTTGTCCATCATCTGGAGCAAGCTTTAAAAGCCCAGATTATATTCAAGCGGGATCGTGACTATGTCGTCAAAGACGGAGAAGTGATAATCGTAGATGAATTTACCGGCCGGCTCATGCCGGGCCGCCGCTGGTCGGACGGCCTTCATCAGGCCATCGAAGCCAAAGAGGATGTAATGGTTCAAAAAGAATCCAGGACTTTGGCCACGGTCACTTTTCAAAACTATTTCAGATTGTACAAAAAGCTGGCCGGCATGACCGGAACGGCCAGAACTTCGGCCGAAGAATTTCATAAAGTATACAAGCTTGATGTTGTTTCTATACCCACGAATAAACCGTTGATAAGAAAAGATTTGCCGGACAGGATTTACAAAACGGAGCAGGGAAAATTCAAAGCAGTGGTCGGAGAAATAAAGGAAAGAAATGAAAAAGGCCAGCCGGTTCTTGTCGGAACGGTTTCCATAGAAAAAAATGAATTGCTGGGCAGTCTTTTGAAAAGAGAAGGAATAGCCCATCAGATATTAAATGCCAAGAATCACGAGCAGGAGGCCCAGATCATAGCCCAGGCCGGCAGAGTCGGCGCTGTAACTGTAGCTACGAATATGGCAGGCCGAGGCGTAGATATTATTCTTGGCGGCAATCCGGCCGATAACGAAGAAGCTGAAAAAATTCGAATGCTCGGGGGTCTTCATGTTGTAGGCACGGAAAGACACGAGGCCCGCCGAATAGACAATCAATTAAGAGGCCGGGCCGGCCGCCAAGGCGATCCGGGCTCTTCGCAATTTTTCGTATCAACGGAGGATAATCTGGCTCGCGTATTCGGAGGGGACAGGTTAAAAAGCATCATGAACCGACTCGGTGTCGGCGACGATGACGTTATAGAAAACAAATTCGTATCCAAAGCCATTGAACAGGCTCAATCCAGGATTGAGGGTTTTCATTTTGATTCAAGAAAGCACGTCCTAGAATACGATGACGTGATGAACAAGCACAGGGAAGCCGTTTATGCTTTCAGAAGGCAAGTCTTGTTTTCTGAAAACAACAGACAGCTGGTAGTTGATTGCGTTCAAGAGTATCTGGAAAAATTAATACAATTTCACGCGTCAGCCGGTATTGCCCCAGAAGAGAATACGAATTTAAAGGAAATTGACGAGTCATTCAGGGCATTGACTGGAAATAATGAATCTCTGCTCGGTGACATAGAAGATAAATATAAAGAAGGCGATAAGGAGATGCTGGCATTTCTGACAGGCAAAGCCGATGCAATGTATGTAAAAAAAGAAAAAGGGTTGGGGGAAGAAAATATGCGCAAAGCAGAAAACTATGTTTTACTGCGGAGTATAGATGAAATATGGATGGAGCATATTGAAACGATGCAGCATTTAAGGGATTCGGTTCAGCTGCGGGCGTATGGCCAGAGAGATCCGCTGGTTGAATACAAGACAGAAGCCCAAAAATTATTCCAAGAACTGCTGGGAACAATCCGAGCCAATGTCGCGAATATTATATTTAAAATAAACATACAGACTGACAATCAGCCGTCGGAAATTAAAAATCTTGAAACAAACAAATCTGAAAACCCAAATATTTCAGATCCGAAATTCGCGAATGTCGGCCGAAATGATCCCTGTCCCTGCGGTTCGGGATTGAAATATAAAAAGTGTCATGGGAAATAGGAAATAAAATAGAGTATCATGATAATATGTGATGATTAGTAATCCGTTAAAAATATCGCGCAGTGGCCTGAAACTTTTTCAAGAGTGTCCGAAGTGTTTTTGGCTTGATTTGCACCATAAAATAAAGAGGCCGCCCGGATATCCCTATACGCTGTCGGCGGCAGTGGATTATTTAGTCAAACAAGAATTCGATAAATATCGTGAACGAGGCGAACTGCCAGCCGTTTTTGAAAATATTGATGCCAAATTGTATTCAGGCCCGGAACTTACCGAATGGCGCAATAATTTTAAAGGCGTTTCATTTTTTGATGAGGAGCTTAACGCGCGATTATACGGAGCGGTTGATGATGTTTTAGAATTTTCGGACGGCTCTTTGGCAGTCGTGGATTACAAATCATCCGGTTCGAGGGAAATCAGGATTTACGATGACTATCAGAAACAAATGGACGTTTACACTTATCTTTTGGGAAAAAATGGATTCGCCACCCAGCCCCACGCTTACTTTGTTTTCTATGTTGTCCAGAAAGACGGCGGTGGATTTCAAAATTCCCTGCCCTTCAAAGAAGAGTTGAGAAGAGTGGGTGTAAACCCAAGCTGGATCGAGAATACATTCAACCAAGCTGTCCATGCGGCCAGACAAGAAGAAGCGCCCCAGGCCAGTCCAACTTGTGAGCATTGCAATTATGTTATTCGAGCGTCTGGACACCTGCCCGTATCCCACGCGACTGAAACAGATCAAGATTATTTATTAATACCAGAAGAATAATGGAACAAAAACTCACCGCTGAACATTTCTATAAGTTTTTCCAGTGTCCGCACTGGATTTGGTATGACATATACGGCGATGCCGAAAAGAAAAAGAAAGTGCCGCCCCTTTTGGATTTGATACATAAAGGGAAAATGATTGACGCCCATAATGTGTTGAGCAATCACAAGCAGTTTGAAATAATAAAGCCGGAAATGCTTCAAGACCTCGACGAAGCTTTGATAGCGACGCTGGATCTGATGAAACAGGGGAAAAATATTTATCATGGCGTGTTAATGGATAAGGATTGGGTGGGCATGCCTGATTTGCTTGAAGCTCGGCCAGGGAAATCAAATTTCGGGAATTGGGAATATGTCGTATACGATGCCCAGAGATCGTTGGATTTGGGCGACGATTACAAATTTCAGCTTATATTCTACAGTCTGATTCTGGAGCGGCTGCAGGGCACGCGGCCCAAAGAAGCTTATGTCATCGATCCTCAAGGCAACGAGCGCTCATTTTTAATTGACGACTATCTTGACCAGTTTCATCTGACCAGAAATCAAATCCAGAAAATACTAAACGGCGAAAAGCCGGCTCCGTTTCTGAAATCCGGCTGCCGCCGCACCCCTTGGTATTCAATATGCCTGGCCGAAACTCAAGGCTGCAACGATGTTTCTCTGGTGCACAAAGTCAGCCAGTCCGACCAAAGACGGCTATATGATATCGGAATCAAGACAGTGGATGATTTGGCGAATGCCGATATTGAAGAATTGAGAAATAAGCTAGAAGATTGGCCATTCGATAAGATTGTCAGGTTTTCCAATCAGGCCAAGTCCTTAATAACAAATGAGACAAAGATATTGGCCAAGTCCAGTTTTCCGGCAGTCAAAAATGAAGTCTATTTTGACATAGAGAGCGATCCTACTCACGACATAGATTATCTTCTCGGATTTCTGATAAAAAACACCGAAACCGGTAAAACCCAGTACAGATATTTTTTCGCCAAAGATAAATCGGAAGAGCCGGATATCTGGAGGGGATTTCTTGATTTTCTCACCGGTCTGGATGATTTTGTCATATATCATTATGCGTATTACGAGCGGCAGGTTTTTGACAGATTGGCTTTGCGCTACGGGGCGCCCCAATCTTTGGTTGATAAATTCAAGGAAAATACGATTGATCTGCACGCCAAACTCGTTGATTCGGTCGTCCTTCCCCTCTACTTCTACAGCCTTAAAGACACGGCCGGATATTTCGGATATACATGGAATGATCCCGAGGCCGGCGGAGCGGAATCGGTGGTCTGGTACAATGAATGGCTGAACAGCCATTCCGATGAGATGTTTCAAAAACTTCTTAAATACAACGAAGATGACGTTCGGGCGACTATGGTCATAAAAGAATGGCTTAGCGGACAAAAGCCCCATAAGTCAAAGGAGAAGCTGGAAACGGATATGGCTTGATTTCTAGATATGTGATATAATAAGAAACACTGCGTCGAAAAATAAAATATAATGCCGGTTCAATATTTAATTAACCGGAAAAACTAATGATGTATAAATGTACAGCATGCGGCAATACCGAAGAATCGGTCGAAGCCGTAGCGAATTGTTCCAAGTGCGGTGGCGAGAGCACGATGCAACCGTCCGCCGAGGGACACGACGAATCCTCAACGCCGATGGCCGGGGGATCAGAAGGACAGGATAATATGTAGCCCATACAGAGCGCCCACACGGCGCTCTTGCGTTTTTAATAAAATTATGATATAATATAAGATATTGGGGTATTTCACCCCACAGTACCTTTAGGAGCCGATATGAAATCAGTTTTCGTGGATGGCAACTCGCTCTCATGGATGCGGCGGGCTCTTGGCATCGGGGTTTTCAACTTCGGTGAGCTGGCTGCGTTGCTCAGGGGACTCGGCAAATCGGCGGAACTTGAACGCATGACATACGTCCTAAATAGGGCCAGTGAAAAAGCATTCGGCAAACACCTGCGGACGGCAGGGTTTGAAGTGATTCCGGTGGATGAGCCGGGTGCCGATGACGCGGTAATTTACGCGCTCATCAACGAAACGAAAGCGAACGAGATCATCATCGTTTCCAACGACCAGGATTTCGTATCGAATCTTCGCATCAAGAAAGAAGGAGGTGCAAGGATCGTCTGGGTCGGAACAAAGGCTGGAAATGGGAGCTCAACCTCCATCAGCCAGTCGTTGATCGACCTGTTCGAGAAGGGTGAGTTCGAGTTCGTCGACCTTGCCGACCATGCGATGCAAATCATGCGCCGGCCGTGGGAAGACAAAACCGAGCCGGTGCGGGAACCGCCACGAAAAAAGCTCGAGTTCAAACTGACACTCGTGGCGCCGGCCGATGTCATCCAGAAACTTCTCCAGTCGTTGATCCGGATCGCCGACGGGGCGAGTACGGAAACCAAGGTGTCTGACGTGTAGTAGTGGTATCCTCTAAACGAGGATGACGGGGTGAAAGCCCCGTTTTTTATTTGCAAAAAATTATAGGTGTGTTTTAATAATTAAGACGTGAAAAAATATTATCCGGTTATCATAATTCTTGCCTCCCTGCTTCTTTTTATTTTTGTATATCCTCAATCAGTCCAAAAATTTTATCCCTCGTTTCCAAACACTCCCTTTAGACTCGGCCTTGATCTTCTAGGCGGGGCCCATTTGCTGTACGAGGCCGACTTGTCTCAAATTGGTCCGAGTGAACGGAGCGATGCCATGGACGGCATAAGGGATGTCATTGAAAGAAGAGTCAATCTTTTCGGCGTGGCCGAGCCGGTGGTTCAAGTCAGCGGATCAGACAGATTGGTTGTCGAACTGGCGGGCATCAAAGACGTAAACCAAGCCATACAATTGATAGGCGAAACTCCTTTTCTGGAATTCAAAGAGCAGAAGCCGAATTTCAATGAAATTGTCGAGCGGATTAATAAAGGAGAAAGTAACGATGACCCGTTCACAAGCACCGGCCTCAACGGCCGACATCTCCAAAGAGCTTCAGTCATATTCGATCCGCAGACATATCAGCCGGAGATTAGTTTACAATTAAATGATGAAGGCCGGAAACTCTTTGCCGAAATCACCAAAAGAAATATCGGCAAAATACTGGCCATATATTTGGATGGCCAGCCGATATCAACACCCGTTGTCCAAACAGAGATTCCGGACGGCAATGCCGTCATATCGGGGCGATTCACGGCTCAAGAGGCAAAGCTTCTGGCCACTCGCCTGAATTCCGGGGCATTGCCGGTTCCCATTAAATTGATATCCCAGCAGACGATTGGGGCCACTTTAGGCGCTGAATCGCTGGCCAAAAGTCTTAAAGCCGGAATATACGGTTTGATTTTTGTGGCAGTGTTTATGATTATTATGTACCGCCTGCCCGGGGCTATTTCCGTTCTTGCCTTGATAATATACGTATTAATTGTTTTGGCGGTATACAAGCTGATACCGGTTACGCTTTCGTTGGCGGGCATTGCCGGTTTTATATTGTCCCTGGGCATGGCAGTTGACGCAAATGTTCTTATCTTCGCGCGAATGAGGGAAGAAATGAAAGCTGGTAAAACTGTTTATCAATCCATGCATGAAGGTTTTTCCAGAGCTTGGCTTTCAATCCGGGACAGCCACGTGACGACTTTAATCGGCGCCGTTGTCCTGTATATATTTACAACGTCAATCGTAAAAGGATTCGCTTTGACATTGGGAGTGGGTGTCCTAACCAGTTTATTCACTGCCACTATTGTTACCAGAGCATTTCTGAACGTTTTTTCCGGTCCCCGATTTGATCGGAAAAAATGGCTATTTTAATGTCCAAGATATATCCGATAATATTCTTCTTTTCCATTGCATTGACGATTTTGGCTGTGGTCATGATTGTTATTTTCGGCCTTAACTTCGGCGTGGATTTTAGAGGCGGAAGCCTGATGGAGATATCTTTTCAGTCAAAGCCCGAAGCCCACGTTGTCCAAAAAAACATTCTTGAATCCGGGATTAAATCATCGGTCAGCCCCTCAGAGGAGAACAGTTTAATCATTAAGACAGAGCAATTAAGCGAAGAAGAACATCAGCGGATTCTGGCAAGTCTCCAGTCGGACTTCGGCCAAATTGAGGAAAAAAGGTTTGATTCGATTGGCCCGGTCATCGGAAAAGAATTGAAGGAAAAAAGTTTAACCGCTATTATTATCGTTCTCGCCTGCATTATCGTATACATTGCCATCGTATTTCGAAAACTTGCTCGCGTGCTGTCGCCTTGGGCTATGGGCTTATCGGCCACGGCGGCTTTGGTCCACGACATTATTATTCCCATGGGAGTGTTTGCCATTCTTGGCAGGTTGTATAATGTGGAGATAACGGCCGTGTTCGTGGCCGCCGTCTTGACTATATTGGGGTATTCCGTTTCCGATACGGTGGTGGTATTTGACAGAGTCAGAGAAAATATTATAAGAGGTAAGACAAGAGAAGAATTCGGAAAAACTGTTCACCTAAGCATAATGCAGACTTTATCCCGATCATTGAGCACTACTTTCACAACGCTTCTTTCACTGGTTGCCATATACGTGTTTGGGGGCGAGACCGTTAAATATTTTGCCTTGGCTTTGATAATAGGCATATTTTTAGGGGCATATTCATCAATTTTCATCGCCTCTCCGATTCTGGTATGGTGGACAAAAAAGAGGTGATATTGACGTATTTTATGCGAAATGATATAATATATAATATAGATGGCAAGTAATTTCTCACAAATAAATAAGACGGTAAAGGCCGTCTTAAAAACCCTTTCACCTCGAAATCGAGACATTCTGTCTCGCCGTTTTGGTCTTATAAAAGGGAAAAAAGAAACCCTGGAGTCAATCGGAGCCAGTTATAAAATCACAAGAGAAAGAGTTCGCCAGATTGAAGAAGCTACGTTAAAACAGCTTGCAAAGAACATTTCTGCCCTGCCCGACGCGCAGTTTCACATTGAAACCGTCAAGAATATAATCGACGATCACCAGGGCGTTATAAAAGAAAGCGGCCTTTTCGGCATTGCTACCGGCTCAGAAAAAGAAACGGCCCAAAATTCCGGTCTTGTTTTTATACTCACCCTTAGTAACAAATTAGAACGTTTTTCAGAAAATGATACATATCACGCTTTCTGGGCATTAAGCGGTGAACATTCCAAGGGATTTAAGGCTATGACCGAGAGCCTAATTTCAACTCTGGCTCGTCACAACAATGTTATGTCAAAAGAAGAACTGCTGTCTTTGGCCAGAAAGACGAATGTGTCCGGATTTGACAGCCAGCCGTTAAATGAAAATCATGTCAATCTGGCCTTAAACGTGTCTAAAAAAATCGATAAAAATATTTTTAATGAAATCGGTCTTGCGGCTTGGCCGGAAATACAGCCCAAAGGCGTCAGGGATAAAGCCTATCTGGTTTTAAAGAAAGAAAATCAGCCTCGCCATTTTTCTGATATTGCCAGATTAATAAATGCATCCAGATTTGATAACCGTCGGGCCAACGTCCAGACTGTTCATAATGAACTGATTAAAGATAATCGTTTTATTCTGGTCGGCCGCGGCATGTACGCTCTTTCGGATTGGGGATATAAGGCGGGCACCGTGAAAGACGTACTGGTGGATATTCTTCGGAACGCTCAAAAACCGATGCCAAAGGCCCAGCTTGTGGCCAAGGTGAAAGACATGCGCATGGTTAAGGAAAATACGATTTTGCTCAATCTCCAGGATACGGACATCTTTCACAAGCAGGAAGACGGAACGTATAAACTCAAGGAACTCTAATCAAAGTCAATTCGCGCAATCCCGATGAGGCCATCGGGATTGCGCCCAACACGGAGTATTGATTGATGCCTACGGTTAGATTAGAATTACGATATGCTAGTCACTGACTTTTTAGGTCCCGTTTGGGATATTCTCGGAAACGTTTTTTTAACAATGTTCTCATATTGGTGGGCGATTGCGCCCGTGATTTTGTTTTTGGTCGTCTTTGACATGTTCAAGGATTACAAAAAATCCATATACCTATCCAATCTCAAGTGGATAATGCTTGAATTGAAATTACCCCGAGAATCAAAACGCAGCCCTTTGGCCATGGAGCAGATTTTTGCCGCTTTGCACAGCGCTCCGGGCGGTGTCAGAAAAAAGTGGGTTGAAGGATTTTGGAAAGGCAAAGTCGGCGATTGGTTTTCCTTGGAATTGGTGAGCATGGGCGGAGAAATACATTTTTTTATCAGAACTCTTGAAGCGCATCGGAATCTGGTCGAGTCATCAATATACGCCCAGTTTCCGGAAGCTGAAATTTACCTCGCTGATGATTATATGGCCGCGTATCCCGATACGCTTCCCGATGACAAAACAGACATAGCCGTCGGTGAATTCACGCTGGAAAAACCCGATGCCTATCCGATTCGAACCTATGTCGATTTTGAGGAAAAAAATCCTGGAAAAGACGAATATCAAAGAATTGATCCCTTGGCTTCGCTGGTTGAAGGCATGAGTCTGCTTGGACCCGGCGAGTGTCTGGCGTTACAAATACTAATCCAGTCAAAAAAAGGAGAAGACTGGGTTAAAGACTCCCAGAAAGTAATTGACAAGCTGACGGGCAAGAAGGAAGAAGTAAAGAAAAACATATTCAATGTGTTTTTTGACTTCATTGATTCTTTGTTCGGGGCTGGGGGTAAAGATGATAAGAAAGCGGATGAATTCTCAAGCATGAAATTAACACCCGGAAAGCTGGAGGCATTGAAGGCGATTGAAAGAAATATCACAAAATTGGGATTTAAATCCACCCTAAGAATGGTATACATATCTCCGGTGGAGACATTCAACAAAAGCCGCCCGGCCGTTATATCCGGCACGTTGAAGCAGTTCTCGTCCTTAAGCCTCAACGGTTTTAAGAAAATCTCGGCGGATTTTGATTGGGTATTTAAAAAAAGCAGAGAGTATAATCATAAAGTGGAGTTATACAAAGGATACAAAAAAAGAAAATTTTTGGATAAATCTTATGTTTTAAACACGGAAGAATTGGCGTCGATATTCCATATACCCGATGTTGGAGTAAAAACAGCGACGTTGCCCAGGATTGAGGCCAAGAAAGGGGAGGCGCCGGCTGATCTGCCAATATGAGACAAACAGACGAAAGAGATATCGTATTTTTGGGAGAGACAAATTTTCGGAACAAGAAAGTTCGATTTGGCGTAAAACCGGATGACCGCCGCCGCCACGTTTACGTTATCGGCTCGACCGGTATGGGCAAATCTGAGCTCATGAAGAACATGGCCATACAGGACATCGAAGCCGGACGCGGCGTTGCCTTTATTGATCCTCACGGAGACGCAGCGATTGACCTTCTTGATTTCGTGCCAGAAGAGAGAATCAAAGACGTTATATATTTCCAACCCAATGACCTTGATTTTCCAATCGCGTTCAACGTCATGGAGAAAGTCCCTTTTGAATATCGCCATCTCGTGGCCAGCGGTCTTCTGGGTGTTTTCAAGAAAATATGGGTGGATGCCTGGTCGGGCCGAATGGAATATATTTTAAATAACACGATACTGGCCTTGCTTGAGTATCCCAATTCCACCATTCTCGGCATCAACCGGATGCTTTCCAACAAGGAATATCGAAAAGAGGTCGTATCCAACATCAAAGACCCGATTGTCAAAGGTTTCTGGATTGATGAATTCGCGAAATATGCGGATAAGTTTGCGACCGAAGCCACAGCCGCGATTCAAAATAAGGTTGGCCAATTCAGTTCCAACAACGTTATCAGGAATATCATCGGCCAGCCGCGTTCAAAAATCGACATGCGCAAGATTATGGATGAGGGCAAGATATTAATTGTAAACGTGTCAAAAGGCGAAATTGGCGAGGATGCTTCGCGTCTTTTGGGAGCGCTTTTGATTACTAAACTACAGCTAGCAGCCATGTCGCGCGTTGATGTGCCTGAAAATCAGCGGCCTGATTTTTATCTCTATGTCGATGAGTTTCAAAATTTTGCCACCGAATCGTTCGTAAACATATTATCCGAGGCCAGAAAATACCATTTATGCCTGACGCTGGGCCATCAGTATATTACTCAAATGGAAGAAGTCGTCAGAGATGCCGTATTCGGCAACGTCGGCACTTTAGTCACATTCCGCGTCGGAGCGGAGGACGCCGAATTTCTGGAAAGATGGTATGAACCTGATTTTACAATGACGGATTTGGTCAATTTGGGAAAATACAACATATATTTAAGACTGATGATTGATGGTATCTCCTCTAAGCCGTTTTCAGCCGGGACATTGCCGCCGTTTCCGAAACCGGAAGTAAATTTCAAAAAAGAAATTGTCTCCGCATCGCGCGAACAGTTTACGACGCCGAAAGAAATTGTCGAAAAACATACTGCGGACTGGATGGGATGGGTGGCCCAAGAAAATATGGAAAGAGAAAGGCAGTTTACGCCCCAGAGAAGTCCGATCCGCCCGCCGGCCCCGATGCGTCCACCGGCCAGGGATGCCGACCGCCGCAGCCGAATACAAGAAGCCAATGTCGGCTCCAGGTCCGCCTCATTGCGAGACTTAAACAGAGGGGCCGTTGATTTTAAAGGCCGCCGGGTTGAAAAAAGCCAGAAGGACAAAGAGAAAAAGGAAACCAATACCGATGAATTGAGAAAACTGCTTCAGGATGCTTTGAAGAAAAAAGAGTAGATCATTCCTTTACCAGTAATCCATATTTTGTTAGTTTCTGGATATGGAGTCCGGACACTACAAGAAGTATATTCGAATACCGCCGGGAGTAAGCATCGACGTCAGGAACATATTACCGATAATAAATCATCCGCTATTTCAGCGGCTTTTGCATGTCGGCCAGCTGGGCACGACTTTGAGCGTTTTCCCCGGCGCGACCCATAACCGGTTTGAGCATGCTTTGGGCGTTTATCATAAAACTAGGAATTTTTGCCAGCGCCTGATTACGGATTATATTCTCAACCATAAAGAAGCGTTGAATATCTCTCTTTTCGGTCTGCTTCATGACATCGGCCACGGCCCGTTTTCCCATGTTATCGAGGAATTAACTCCGTATGATCACGACAAAAACGGGGCCAGAATCATCAAGTCTCTAAAAACAGCGATTACAAAATCAGGCGGGGATTATAATTTTATTCTGACACTATTTAATCGCAAGAATAGCCTTTATCGGATTGTAATGGACAGAAATATCGGCACGGATAAGCTCGATTATCTTGAGCGGGACACATATCATACCGGTTTCGGCCAGAGGCCGGATGTCGAAACAATATTGGATTATTCTACTTTTATGGACGGCAATATGGTCATTGATAAAAAAGCGTTGGAAGCGGCAAAACAAATCCAAAGACTGTATATCTATATGTACAAGGAAGTGTATCTGCATAAATCCACTCTGATTTCGCAGAGATTCATGCAAAAAATAATTGCCAGACTGATTCTGAAGGAAAAAATAAAACCGCCTGATCTTTGGAAAATGAACGACCATCAGATTATGGCCAGAATATTTTTAAGCGAAGATGCCGTTCTTCGCTGGCAATATCAAGCCCTGGTTGAAAGAAATCTGCCCCGGACAGGGCTTGTGGTGAGATTGAAAAGCCGAAGGATAAGAGAAAGAATTGCCGGGAAAAATATCAAAGTAGTCGGCGAAGATGTTAATTTTTTTGAGAAATTCGCAAAAAGAAATTCACCGGCGAATCTGGAAAAATTGGAGAGCCAAATTTCGAAAATTATCGGCGCTGATTCCTTCAAGATTGTGATTGTGCCGATTCTCAATCCTTGGCGATTTGAACCGCAGGATATTGTATACCACGATAACGGCGAAGTTATGTCGCTGAAAAAAACCCATAAGGAATATTTTGAGTCCATGAAATCAGAACTCGAAGACTATCTTGCGGTAAGGGTCTGCATCATCGGCGACAGGAATTTAATATTTGAAAATGCCGACAAGATAATGTCAGTGCTTAAAAAATAATCATTGTCCCACCGCCTTGACGTTTTGCATATATTGTGAGATATAATCCCTAGTTCATTGAGAGGAGTATATGTGTAGTGTTCCCATAACATACGGCTGGAGAAGAAGGTATGATGCTCAAGGTGTAAATGGTGAAATCCCATCCATTGATATCTTGGAAGCCTGTCCAGTGATTCCGCCCATTGAAGATGCGTACACAATCGACATTGAATCATTTATTAAAGGTAAAATATATGAATCAGTGATATGGATTACTTGGCATGTTGGAACAGGTTTAAAAGCGATTCGCTTTCGTCTAAGATGCAGAATGACAGATAAAAGATTTCGGATCGCGTGTACTAGAAGGCCGGATATTCTGGATAGGATTCTAAATGAGCTTCGGCCCATACTTGAGCAAAAAACCAGCAGTCAGTCATTGATAATATGTCTCGGCCAACAATTATCTCTGGATTCATTGCCTAATGCCTTGAAGCCATTTTTCGACAGTGTTTTAAAATGGGCAGATTTTATCTCACGATGCGACATCCGGTCAAATCCCGGTTCTTATTCTCAAGTTCATAATGGGTATTATTATTATTACCTTCACCATAGCCAAGTAGTCGTTCCGGCATCGAATATGGAGGAAGAAAGGGAGGAAGAGGCATTCAACAATGAATTCAAGAATAGGTTCACCCTTCCTCATGCAGGAATTGTTAGGGGTGACGTAGGCGTAAAATGGACTAATGAGGAAGATAAAATCACACTTGTTCTGTTGCATCGCGATACCTCAGAGCGTGTTGCGAAGTATTATCATTATCTTGATTTACTGAACGATTTTAGAAACGAGGAAAAGCGGTATGAGCAAGAACGGGCTAAGAACTTTGCAGAAGCGCCGCAATGCCAAAAAGTTATAAACGATGAATTAATCAGGGAAGCAAGGCGGGCGATTCTTTTGTCGTAAAGCACCTAACAAGGTGCCTTTTTGTTGGTTTTCAGTCCATTATGTGGTATGATTTCATAAATATTCCGCCCTTAGCTCAGTTGGTAGAGCACCTGCCTTTTAAGCAGAGGGTCGCAGGTTCGAGTCCTGCAGGGCGGACAACGAAGTTGTCTGCCGGACGAGAAAGGCGGAGCGATGTTGCAATCAGCAGATTGCAACCGCGAGCCGTGGTCAAGGAAATTTGCGAGTGACTGACGAGCAAATTATCCGTGACCGAGTCCTGCAGGGCGGACAAACATAGGGTCGCTAACGTCGATGATAAGGGATTATGGAACTGATTAAAAATTTTAATGAAATAAAGAAGACCGACTCACTTCTCGCTGGTGGTAAAGGTTCATCTCTTGGTGAGATGACACAAGCAGGACTTCCTGTGCCAGATGGTTTTGTTGTGCTCTCTGGAACCTTTGACCGATTTTTACACGAAACAGATTTAGCTCAAGAAATTGAGGCGATACTCAAGACTGTAGACCACAAAGCAATACACACCGTAGAGGGCGCTTCCGAAAAGATACGAGGGCTAATTGAGAATGAAGAATTGCCGCAAGACATTTCTGACGAGATTTTAAGGGCATCTAAGGCACTCCGGGCGGAGTTTGTGGCCGTTCGCTCATCTGCCACAGCAGAGGACGGAGCGGAGCATGCCTGGGCAGGTCAGTTAGAGAGTTATTTAAATACCACGGAAGATGACTTACTCGATAAAGTTAAGAAATGCTGGTCTTCTCTCTTTACTCCCAGAGCAATCTTTTATCGCTTCGAAAAAGAACTTCACGGCACGGGTATTTCCGTAGCCGTTGTGGTGCAGAAAATGGTTCAGTCGGAAGTATCTGGAATAGCGTTTTCGGTCCATCCAATTACGGAGGATAGAAATCAACTCATCATCGAAGCTGGCTTTGGGCTTGGGGAGGCTATTGTATCTGGTTCTATAACTCCCGACTCTTATGTTGTTGAAAAGGAGTCGAGACAAATAATTGATACAACAGTAAATACTCAAAGGAGAGGTCTGTATAAATCGAGAAGGGGAGAAAATGAGTGGAAGGAAATACCAGAGCCAAAAGCTTCATCACAGGTGTTAAATGTGTCGCAGATTATGGAATTAGCTGACCTTGTAATTAAGATTGAAAACCATTACGGATTTCCTTGTGATATTGAGTGGGCATATGAGGATGGTAAATTTTACATAACTCAGAGCAGACCTATTACCACTCTTTCCAATAAAACTCCCATAAGACATTTCAAAAAATTCTTTACCAGGAAGCTCTCCCTCGTAACTATGGAATACTGGTGGGAGGGCGAATATGATGCTTTCAATAAACTCCTACAAGGTTCAACTAGATTTAATCCATTATTTATAAAAACGAGTGATGGCAATACAAGTGTTTACTACGACATCAACAATCCGGATACCGCCATTAAGCCGCTTTTTGATTTCTTTATAAATAATCCTGACAAATTTAGACCTTTAGCTAAAAAGTTTGAGGAAGATTATAAGAAACTGCATCAATTTGCTATAAATTATCGAAACACAAATATAAAAGATTTTTACAAAACTTCCGTGGATTTTTGGGGATTTTTGCCTGTGATAGTTCAATTTGGGAATAGCACAAATAAGGAACTTCCAAAAGCGATTATAGAAAAATCTTACAAATTAAGAGAACTCTCACAGGCAGGCGAGTATGAACATGGAGATGCCCTAATTGGAGCAATTAAATTTCAATATCCTGATTTGGCGGAATACGCAAATGTCATATCAATTAAGGAATTGCTTTCCAATAAAATCCCAAATAAAGAAACTCTTGATAATCGAAACGACTTCTTTATTTTCTTTGAAGGGAATATAACGACTGGGAAAGATCTAGAGAAATTCCAAGAAGAAAATAATATCTTAATCGATGAAGATTTATCTATAATTGGTGAGTTCAGTGAAAAGAAATCATTATTTAAAAAAAATGTTAGTAGAGATGTATGCGTAGCAGCTATCGAATTTTGGGAGAAAAGCGATACGGAATATCTTGAAAATTGGATAGGAGTTACTACAGATAGACTGGTCTACGAGCGAGCGAATGGAATGCTTACAGTATATGAAGATGAGAAGATTTTTGCTGATGCCACTAAAGCTATTAAGAAAAAATTGGCTAGAAGTGGCTGGGTAGAAGAAATCACTGAAAATTATCAGAAAGCATTAAAGGAAATAAAAAAGCTTGAAAGCCAGCTGTTGAGTAAACCCAATAAGAAAAACCTTGAAGTTTTCTTCGAAAAGCTTGCCAGAACTCAAAGTTTATTCGCAATAATATATTTTGTGCCTGCAATTGAAGATGCGCCATCAAAAGCTAAAGAAGCCTGCCTAGAGCAAAGAAAATCAACAGAAGACTTCTTTTACAATGCCAACGCCACATTTGAAAAAGCAATACCGATGATTGTCCCCGATTATGCAATTCCTTTCTCCAAGATTTTAAGCATCAATGAGATTTTAGGTATGTTACCGACTGTAGACGAGTTGAGAAAACGAGATGAACATTTTATCTTTCACGACCATAAATTTTACTATAACAGGACATTAATCCAGGTCGAACGAGAACTTGGTATTGAAATTGAAAAAGATGAGGTTATAAGTGGAACAAATGAGATAAGGGGTAATGTTGCTCATAAGGGAATCTCAAAAGGAAAAGTGGTAATAGTCTTAACTAAAACTGATATCAATAGAGTAAACGAAGGCGACATTATGGTGACTCCGATGACAAACCCAGACTTCTTACCAGCCATGAAGAAAGCATCAGCTTTTGTCACTGACGAAGGAGGTGTCACTAGTCACGCCGCCATTACAGCAAGAGAGATGGGAAAACCCTGCATTATAGGAACAAAAATTGCAACAAAAGTACTCAAGGATGGAGACTTAGTGGAAGTGAATGCGGATACTGGTGTTATAAAGATAATTGAAAATAATCTAGGCATTAAAGATCCCAATTATTATCAGAGACTTTTCCAAGTAGGGGGAATGCCTTATATCATTTCGGATATCTTTATGACTGAATACAAAAAGATTAAAGGGTTTTCTATGTTGGCACATGGAATCTGGACTACTTATCTACCAAAACAATCTATAAAAGATACGCTAATAGAAGGGGTAGAACTATACAGCAGTAAGGAAAAATTTGATGAGTATAGTAATGGTTTTGAAGCATATAAAAAGAAGACAGCAGAACACTTTGAGAAAATCTCTAAAAAGGATAGGCTGACTAGAGCAGACTTGGAAGAGTTTTTAATCAATTTGTCAACTCTCTTTCATTTTTATCGAAGAACAGAGTTCTTTGCTACAGATGATGCTTACCAGTATTCACTTAATGATGAAATAACTAGTGAGAATCTAAAGCATTTTGAGCGCATCAAAAATTCGGGACGTGAATATCTTAATAAATTATTCTTTGGTAGCGAAAGTGCTCTTTTTTCCATATTAAGCATACTCCAAAAGCAATTTAGAGTAGAAGTGGACTCTTTGATGCTTTACAGTAGGAGTGATTTACTTAATTTGTTTGAAAACCAAAAAGTCTCAACATCAATTTTAGAAGATAGAAAGTGTGCATATGTAATGATTGGTGATGGGGAGAATCTTACTTATATAAATGGAAAAGAAGCGGAAGTAATCGTATCTAAATTTGACACTGTTACCCCCGAATTCCACTCTGAAATTAAAGGTAAAACAGCCAATAAGGGAAAAGTTAGAGGCATGGCAAAGGTTATTATTGCTGATTATGGAAATTTTGATGGGCTGAAAAAGATAATGGAAAGTATGGTGAACGGAGATATTCTTATAGCAGAAACTACTTCGCCAGAGCTTATGCCCGTTTGCTCAAAAGCTTCTGCAATTGTTACCAATCAAGGAGGCATGATGTCTCACGCCGCTATCGTGAGTCGAGAAATGAACATCCCCTGTGTAGTAGGAACTGGAAATGCTACTGACCTCATTAAAGACGGGGACATTGTAGAAGTAGATGGAAATAAAGGAGTAGTTCACATCATTCAAAAAGCCCAGCGTGATTAACGCTGGGCTCGGTTCTCATTGCGAGTGACTGACGAGCAAATTATCCGTGACCGAGTCCTGCAGGGCGGACAACGGAGTTGTCTGCCGGACGAGAAAGGCGAAAAAAGACCCTTTAGGGTCTAATGGGCGGCAATGTGGAATTCTTTGAGCATTTGTTTGTCGCCTTCAGTCAGGTTTTGCCAGTTACTTCTTATCCTCAATGCTCTATAAGTTTCGATAAGCATACGGATGTGCTTTAGGATATCTACCTCGACTTGGTCTAACGGCGGGCCGTAGCTGATGTTTGAAATTTCCGCTTCAATGGCCGCCAGTGACGGATGGCCATCAAGACGCAATCTATTTTTAATTATTTCCAATTCTCTTCTGCGCCAGTCGTTCATAATCCCACCCATGTACTTCAGGGATTATATTTCCTATCCGATTATTTTTAAATATTGACAAGGAGGAAAATGTTGTTTACTATCATCGCCAGTTGTTTTAGAATGGAGAAACATGAAAACTCAAGATTTGCTAGAAGGGTACAATGTGGTAATTTCAGCGACCGATTTTGAGGAAGATAATTCCAATCCCGGCTGGCAAGTGCGTCTGGGTCAGGGCCAGCTTAGAGAAATTATCAAGCACGGCCGGTACAGAGGACATCCCGCTACTCTAATTGTGGCCGGAGAAGCCGATGTTAATTTATTTGATTCGGCGGCTGACTGGCAGAAGTACGAGAAAATAAGACAGACTCAAAACGTATCGCTGGCATTGCGAGCGCCCACTGTTTTACGGGCCGGCGGGACCAGATTTAATAGTCAGGCTTTTGACTACGTCATTCACAAGAAATTGGAAAGCAACATCTCTCCAGTCAGAGAAATCGCGCGGCCTTCCGATGAAGAGATAGCCAAAGTCACGCTGATTTACTGGCGGACGTATTTTGTGTTTAAGGATTTTAAACCGCCGCAGTTATCAGCGCCGGATTATTTCAGACAGAGATTTGATAAATGGTTCGGCGCAGAGGGCAAACCCGAGACATTATCGCCTGATGAGTTGAGAACATTGTCCAGATATCGCGACCGGATAATCGAAAAAGCCGGACAGCCGATGATGGTCCCATCTTACTTTTTCGCCCATTTCGGTAACACTGACATCAGATTCTCGAGTCATTATTATTATGTTCTAAACTCGCCGATTGTGGAGAGAGGGCCGATTTATCCGCCCGCGGCCTGGATTTGGAATGATGTTTTACATCTGGTTGATAAATTTGATGCCGATACCCTTCTTTTCCATTGCTTGAGATGGCTGCGAGGCTTTGTGAATGCCGGCAGTAATTATTTCGCCGAAGCGTGGCTGGCCGAGTGCATTACCCTAAATCTTCTCGAAAGATTGACGGCGTCTATTTTGGTGGATTTGCCTCATCAACGTAGCCCCTTCAAACCGGAAATGAGCCCTTCAGATTACATGGACGTGAAACATAAGCTTTTCGAACTTATGTCGAAAATCGATAGAACTCTTGACCACGCCTTGATAGACATTTAGATAGATATCCGCTTGAACGAGCGGATTTTTGTTGGTAATATTAGTTAATGCAAAGGACCCATATCCGCGAAACTAAAGATTTGATTGACGTGGAAGTTAATTTATTCGGCTGGGTTCATAATCGCCGCGATCACGGCAAACTGATATTTCTTGATTTAAGGGACAAGACGGGAGTGATTCAAGTTGTTTTTACTCCGGATAATGAGGAAATATACAAGAAAGCCGAAAAATTAAGATCGGAATGGGTCGTTAATGTTAAAGGGCGGGTTCAGGCCAGACCCGAGAAAATGATTAATCCGGAATTGGAAACGGGTAAAGTGGAACTGTCGCCGCTGGAGGTGGATATTCTCAATGAAGCGGCAACGCCGCCATTCGCTCTGGATACGGACGGATATGAGATTGGCGAGGAGAATCGGATGAAGTACAGATATATTGATTTGAGAAGACAGAGGATGTCAAAGAATATGTCTGTCAGACATAAAATTATATTGTTTATCCGCAATTGGCTTGACAATAGAGGCTTTATCGAAATCGAGACGCCCATTTTAACCAAATCGACTCCAGAAGGAGCCAGAGATTATGTCGTCCCGTCCCGCATGTATCCGGGAAAGTTTTTTGCTTTGCCCCAATCACCCCAGCAATACAAACAATTGTTAATGGTCGGCGGAGTTGAGAAATATTTTCAAATCGCCAGATGTTTTCGGGACGAGGATACGAGGGGAGACAGGCAGCCGGAATTTACCCAGCTCGATTTGGAAATGAGTTTCGCGGACAGGGAAAATCTCATAAACATCAATGAAGAACTGCTGATAGATATCGTCGAAAAAATATGCCCGGAAAAGAAAATCCAGGAAATCCCGTTTCCAAGACTTTCTTTTAAAGAGGCGATGGAAAAATACGGGACAGACAGGCCCGATTTAAGAAACGACAAAAATGACCCCAATCTTTTGGCCTTTTGCTGGATTATCGACTTTCCGTTTTTTGAAAAAGATGAAGAATCTGGCAGATACACATTCACACACAATCCGTTTTCCGCTCCGAAGCCCGAATATATGTCTGACTTACTGGATAAAAAGAATATTGATGATATTCTTACTTCCCAGTATGACGTTGTTCTGAATGGATCGGAAATCGGCGGCGGGAGCCTTCGCAACCACCGGCCTGAAGCTCTGGAATCCGTTTTCGAAATTATGGGATTTGAAAAGAATGCTATCCGTGATAATTTCGGACACATGCTGGAGGCATTGGGTCTGGGCGCCCCGCCTCACGGCGGAATCGCATGGGGCCTTGATCGTTTGATTACTCTTTTAAATAATGAACCCAACATCAGAGAAGTAATCGCCTTTCCGAAAACGGGAGACGCGAGAGATCTTATGATGGAGTCGCCGTCTGAAATTAGCCCTAAGCAGTTGAGGGAACTGAAGCTGAAACTGGAGAAATAATGCTTAAAATCGCCAATGGCCATCCGACCCTATTTATCGATAATTATTCTTGCGGTAATTGCCCTTGGTTTGACGACTTTTGTGTTTGCGAGTTTTCAAACCGAGCAACCGGACGGCATAACCCGCAATCCTTTTTTTAACAGCACGCAGGCGTATGTCTTGCCATTGGCTGAGCCCAGCTATTTTCCAATCTTGGATTCAAATTCAGACATCTCGGGCATCGGCGCAAAATCAGCGGCCGTCTACGATATCCGTTCAGGCCGTTTTTTGTACGAAAAAAATTCTCGGCAAAGATTGCCGGTGGCTTCGCTGACTAAAATAATAACGGCGGTTGTTGTTTTGGAGAAATTTAACACCAGGGATACGGTGGCTGTGTCCGCAGCGGCTGTCAGAGTCGACGGAGAAAAACAGGATCTTTATGAAGGCGAATTACTTAAAATCGAGGATTTGTTAAAAATGATGCTGGTTGACTCGTCAAATGACGCGGCCTACGCTCTTAAAGATTATGCGTCTCAAAAGGGAATTAACTTGGTTGAAGCAATGAATCAAAAAATCTCGACTTTGGGGTTAAATGACACGAACTTTCTCGATCCGGCCGGATTGAATGACGAAGGCTACTCATCCGCTCAGGACATGGTAAGAATTTCCCGATACGCCATGAAACACGATATGATATGGGAATTCTTAAGGCAAAAGGAATCATCCGTTCAATCCCTAGACGGTAAAATAATGCATGCCCTTAAGAATACGAATATCCTTTTGGGAAATCTTCCCAATATCATCGGCGGCAAAACCGGAAACACAGATAACGCTCTGGGCTGTCTTGTTTTACTGGTGAGTATCCCCGAAAAAAATGATACACTAATTAGTGTCGTGCTCGGATCCAAAGACAGATTCGGAGAGACGGAAAAATTAATTAATTGGGTTAAATCATCATATCGCTGGGAATAATATGAACGATATTCAAGATTTATTTACGGTTGCCAATGTCGTTAGGATTTTTGTCGTTGCCACCATCGCTTTCTTTTTAAATCTCATAATCACGCATTTCTGGACAAAGATATTATTGAGGTATTTCAAACCCGGCAAGCAAATCGAACGGCCGGACAAACCGATTTTTAACGCTCTTCACAAGAAAAAAGAAGGTACGCCGACGATGGGCGGTTTCCCGATTTGGGTCACGGTATCGATTATCACGCTGGGCTTGTGGGCGTTGTCTTTTTATTTTGACGGATTTTGGGGGCGTCTCAATTTCTTGTCCAGAAATCAGACATGGCTTCCGCTGGGACTGCTTATCATCGCCGGAATTGCGGGGTTTGCCGATGATGCACTAGGCGTTTTTAAAAGAGGCGGTTTCGGCTTATCAAAAAGATTGCTTATATTTACCGTCCTGTCCGTAATCGGGGCGTGGTGGTTCTTTTTTAAACTCGGTCGCAATTTTATTAACGTTCCGTTTTTAGGCGATATTTTTGTGGGATGGTTTTATATTCCGTATTTTATTTTCATTATGGTGGCGACGGCATTTTCCATGAATGAAACAGACGGCCTTGATGGCTTATCCGGGGGCATTTATCTGATTATGTTTGCGGCTTACACTATTATTGCTTTTGATCAGGGCCGCATGGATTTAGTGGCTTTTATGGCCGCGATTATGGGAGCGCTCATTGGATTCCTATGGTTTAACATTTATCCTGCTAAGTTTTTCATGGGAGATACCGGGGTGATGGCGCTGGGTTTTGTCATCGCCGGAGTGGCCCTGCTGACTGACACCGCCCTTTTATTGCCGCTCATTGCCGTAGTGCCTCTCATGGAATCATTATCAGTCATCGTGCAGATGTTTTCAAAGAAATTTCTTAAAAGAAAAATTTTCCCGTCAACGCCCATTCATCATACGTTTGAAGCCATCGGCTGGCCGGAAACGCAAATTACAATGCGCTTTTGGATGATAAACGCCATGGGAGCGGCTATCGGGCTTATTATTTTTCTAATCGACTCAAAAATCCCGCCCCTGTTTTGAATAAGTGAAATAGTTGACAGATAGCCATGGCGTGTGTTATAATACAAATATGGAGGGATAATCATGCCGAAAGCATTTTTGAGCGCCATTGAGGCGCTTCGTAGGAGGGCGGTGGAGTGGGTTTCGTCCGCCACGGCGGACGAGATTCTCGAGCTCCCGGCGGCGATGCTGGGACTGTCGTCGGATGTCGGAAGCGACACGAACGGAGGCAAGCGTCGGCGGCGCCTGCTCAAGAAGGCCGCTCGGGAACTCACGCCGTCCGAGTGCGACGAGATTCGCACGAAGCTGGGGTCACTGGACCACAAGACTCCGCAGTATCGGAAGATGCGAGACAATCTCGCACGTCACTACGGTGCGACGAGGCGGCAGATCGCGTGCGCGGTATCCACGCATCGAGCGTGGCAAAAGAAGGAGTCGGCGAAGTAGCATGTAGCATCTCACATCAGGGCGGCCCACGGGTCGCCCCTTTTTATACTTTAGAATGTGTAATAAAATTAATGAATGGTTAAGGGTCTCATTATCACCACTCTTATTCTCGTCGTTTTCGGATTAGTGATGCTCTCATCAGCCGGAATTATTGACTCGCAAAAAAAATTCGGCGATTCCTACTATTATCCCAAACATCAGCTTTTTTACAGTATTATTCCCGGACTTATATTAATGTTCTTTCTTTCTAAAACCAGATACAAGATATGGAAGAAATTATCGTTTCTTATTCTATTCGGCGCTTTAATATTGACCGGCCTGGTGTTTTTACCGGGTTACGGCTTTGGATTAAAAGGAGCGACTAGGTGGATTAATATTTCCGGTTTTGTTTTTCAGCCCTCGGAAACGTTGAAACTGGCATTGATTATATATCTGGCCGCTTGGTTCAGCGGACGCCGAGAGCGGGTAAAGAATTGGTTTTTTGGCGGCGCTCCCTTTTTTGTCATCTTGGGCGTTACCGGAGCCATGCTGGCCCTTCAACCGGATATCGGCACTCTTATCGTCGTTACGATTATCGCTCTTGGCCTGTATTTCGTGGCCGGAGTGGAATTTAAAAAATTCGTATCATTGATTCTCGTTCTGTTGGTTATCCTATCGGTATTAATTTGGATTGAGCCTTACAGATTTGAGAGGGTGAAGACGTTTTTAAATCCCTCCGAGGATACCAGGGGCAGCTCCTATCAAATAAATCAGGCACTGATATCCATCGGGTCAGGAGGAATATTCGGCGTCGGCTACGGCAAAAGCACCCAGAAGTTCGGATTTTTGCCTGAAGTCGTCGGTGATTCGATATTTGCCGTCATAGCGGAAGAATTGGGCTATGTCGGTTCCGTTTTTACAATTTCTCTGTTTGTCATTTTGTCTTTTATTTTATTGAGAATCGCCAAAAATGCCGATGACAAATTCGGTATGATGTTAGTGACGGGGATAAACATTTGGATATGCGCCCAGGCTTTTGTTAATATCGCCGCCATTTCCGGCTTAGCGCCGCTGACGGGAATTCCACTGCCTTTTATCAGCTATGGCGGCACGGCTATGATAGCTCTCTTGGCCGGGTTGGGTATAGTTCTAAATGTGGCAAAAAGTTAATCAAAAAACCTCTATTAAGAGGTTTTTTGATTAAGGATGCGGGAAGCGCTTGATTTGAGGCGAGCGGCCTTGTTTTTCTTTATGACCCCGGTTTTGGCCGCCTTGTCTATCGCCTTATATGTTTTGGCAAGCAATTTAACGTCTTTTGTTTTTTTCAGTTCTTTTATCGCCGCTTTATACGCTTTTTTCTTGGCAAGATTTCCAATTCTTCTGGTTTTTGATTGTCTTAGCGCTTTTTTGGCGGATTTTGTAATTGGCATATTATGTAAAATATATCATTGTTTTTTGGATATTGCAAGAAATAAAAATGCCCGTTTTTTATTCCTTCATGCGCCTGATTTGCTCTTTTATTTCCATGGCCCTCTCGTAATCAAAGTGGCGCATGGCTTTTTCCATAAGCCTATTAAGTTGTTTTAGAACGTTTTGTTTGTTTGCGTCTCCAAAAAAGACAATACCCGAGTCATTATCGCCGCCTCTGCTTGTATTTCCCAGTTTGCCCATCGCGGATTTTGATATCGGCAAATCGAAATCTCCGATGTCCTTTAATATCGTCGTCGGCGTAATCTTGTTGTCCGTGTTGTATTTTTCCTGCTTCTTCCGTCGCCTTAAGGTTTCCTTTATTGACGAGTCGATGGATTTGGTAAGCTTGTCGGCGTACATGATTACGTGGCCGTTTACGTGCCTTGCGGCCCGGCCCATTGTTTGAATCAGCGTCGTCGTATTGCGCAGAAATCCTTCCTTGTCCGCGTCGAGAATGGCAATGAGCGAAACTTCCGGGAGATCGAGGCCTTCACGCAGAAGATTTACGCCGACGATTACATCGTGTTTGCCCAGGCGCAGGTCTTTTAGAATTTTTAAGCGGTCCAGAGTTTTAATTTCCGAGTGAAGGTAATTAACTTTAACGCCTTTATCAGCAAGGTGTTCGCTCAAGTCCTCGGCCATTCTTTTAGTCAGGGTCGTTACTAGAACCCTCTCTCCGCTGCTTACCCTTTCTTGGATATTTTTCAGCAAATGGGGGATTTGATTTTCCGTCGGCTGGATTTCAATTGTCGGATCAAGAAGGCCAGTCGGCCGGACAACCTGCTCGGCGATGTTTTTTTCTCCTGCTTTTTCCATTTCATATTTTCCGGGCGTGGCCGATACATATATTTGCTTCCGGACCCTCGTGGTAAATTCCGGAAACTTGAGAGGGCGGTTGTCTATCGCCGAGGGGAGCCTAAAGCCGTATTCAATCAAAGTTGATTTTCGGGAATGGTCTCCGTTATACATGCTTCGAAGCTGGGGAATCGTGATGTGCGATTCATCGATTATGGACAAAAATTCGCCTTTTGAACTGAAGAAATCCAGAAGGGTATATGGCGGTTGGCCGGCTTTTCGGAAATCAAGATGACGTGAGTAGTTTTCGATTCCATGGCAGTAGCCGGTCTGGCGCATCATTTCTATATCCTGAATCGTTTTTTCTTGGAGTCTGAACGCTTCTTCCAGTTTGCCAATTTTTTTTAAATGTTTGACGTGCTTTTGGAGCTCGCTTTTTATGTTTTCAATTGCCAAGGATATTTTGTCGTCGGACGCAATCCAATACTTAGCCGGGAAAATAACGGCGCTAACGACGCGTTCGTATTGCATATCTTTAAATTCAAGGTCTTCTGGATCCTTTACGTCGGCGCGGTACATCTTGGCGACCTCGTCGTTTTTAAACGTGATTTTATATGCGTCTTGGCCGTTGGAAGACACAATCTCAATTTCATTGGCAGTTTTACGGAAGGCTCCTCTCTTTAATTCTATATCAGCGGTATATTGAAGACGCATCAGGCTTCTGACCAGATCCGATGGATTTATTTTTTTTCCTTCGAAAATTTCCAGCCCCAGGTTTTTATAATCCTCAGGCGAACCCAGATTATATATGCATGATACCGAGGCGATTATTATTACGTCGTCCCGGTTCATTAGGGCTTGGGTTGCGGCATGACGCAAGCGGTCTATCTCCTCATTAATCTTCGAATCCTTTTCTATATATGTGTCAGTGTGGGGAATATACGCTTCGGGCTGGTAATAATCATAATACGAAACGAAATAATGAACGGCATTCTTGGGAAAGAACGACTTGAATTCTTTGTATAATTGGGCGGCTAATGTTTTGTTGTGGGAAACAATCAAAGTTGGTCTCTTGTACGCCTCGATGACCTTCGCCATGCTAAAAGTTTTTCCACTTCCAGTAACACCTAAAAGAACTTGGTGCTTTTTGCCTGATTTTAATCCTTTGACCAGCTTATCTATCGCTTCCGGCTGATCACCCGTTGGTTGGAATTTGGACGCGAGTTTAAACATTTGTTATTCTTTGGGTATGATTAGTCTGATAGAGGGAACAATCGAGCATTTAGGGGATAAACAAGTCATTTTGAACACTGGGGGCATAGGATATAGGGTGATAGTATCCCCCAAGTTGCTGAACATTTTATCAAAAAGCAAACCTGAAGTCAATGGAAAAATAAAGCTTTTTGTCCATTCCCAGCTCAATATGCGCGAGGGCACTTTTGACATGTACGGCTTTGATAAAAAAGAAGATTTGGATTTGTTTCATATGCTGACTTCCGTTTCCGGAATCGGGCCGAAAGGAGCGATGGGGATTTTGGCCGTTGTCGAACCTAAGCATCTCAAAGCGGCTGTGGTCCATGAAGATTCTGACTATCTAAAAAAAGTTTCCGGTCTCGGACCGAAAACGGCGTCTCGCCTGATTTTAGAGCTCAAAAGCAAAGTGGACTATCTGGATTCAACTGACGTTAGTGGCATGGATCTGGGTCATGAGGGTCAAGCCATGGAAGCCCTACTCACTCTTGGCTATTCGTTGAACCAAGCCAAGGAAGCTCTAAAAGAAGCAAAGGGCGAGACGTTGGAATTAAAGGTCGCCGACGCATTAAAATTTTTAGGAAAAAAATAGTGTCTTTTCTTCAGACTGGAAAATGGTTAAGTTTTCAGAAATCTCTTGGCCGAAGAGTTTTTCGATATGAGAAAGATGGGATTGAAGCTAATATTATACGACACGATTTACCGTTTAGAAAAAATTACTTGTATATCCCTCATGGCCCGAGCGGCGTGACGCAAAATTTCATTCAATATTTAAAAAATTTAGCGGCGGCTGAAAAATCTTTTTATGTCAAAGCGGAGCCGCGAGACGATTCTGTGGTTCAACTTTTATGTCAATTTGGTTTTAAGAAATCAAAAAAGGAACTACAGCCTTCCAAAACCGTGGTGATTGACTTGACCAAATCGGAGGAGGAGCTTCTTGGCCGGATGCATCATAAAACAAGGTACAATATTAAAGTTGCGGAGAAACATGATTTTAAATTGGTTTTTCGCAAAGATACGGATGGATTCTGGAAATTATTAAAACACACCGCGAAAAATGACAATTTCAGCACGCATGAGAAAAGCTATTACGAAAAATTGTGCACTATGCCGGGAATGAACGCGGAAACGGTTTTTGTCGAACACGATGGTGTGCCAATCGCGGGCGCGATTTGGCTTGCTCACGGCGATACCGCGTACTATCTTCACGGCGGCATGGACAGAAATCCAAAATATAAACCAATGATGGCTCCTTATTATTTACATTGGGAACTAATCAAGGTCGCAAAAAAATATGGCCTGAATAATTATGATTTTTGGGGGATTGACGCAAAGAGGTATCCGGGCGTGACCCGTTTTAAGCTAAATTGGGGCGGGCAGACAATTGAATATCCCGGCTCTTTTGACTTGCCCGTTTCAAAATTCTGGTACTTGGTTTATAAATTACTTAGAAACAACAAATGATTACGGAATCCTGGGTGGATAAAATATTATATAGGATAAAAAAGATAATCCCGAAACGGGTATTTAATTTTTTTGCTCCGTATTATCACGCATTATTGTCCCATGCCGGCGCCGCTTATTATCGTTTTCCGTCTAATTCGATGAAAGTCATCGGCGTTACAGGAACGAAGGGCAAGTCAACAACAGTCTATATGATTTCTAAACTTCTCGAAGAGGCTGGAAATAAAAAAGTGGCGGCGATTGGTTCTCTGGGATTTAAAATCCTTGACAAAGAATGGCCTAACACCCTCAAGATGACCATGCCCGGCCGGTTCCGGATTCATAAATTCATGGCTCGCGCCCGCGATGCCGGCTGCGAATTCTGCGTCTTGGAAGTGACTTCGGAAGGCATAAAGCAAAGGAGGCATTTGGGAATAAATTTTGATTGCGCCGTTTTCACCAACTTGCACAAAGAACATATCGAAAGCCACGGCTCGTTTGACAATTATAAAAAAGCGAAACAGGAATTATTCAAGCGCACAAAAAACATTCATGTCTTAAACGGCGACGATATGCACGTAGAAGATTTTATGAATTATCCGGCCCGCAAAAAAGTATTCTACGGAATTTCAAGAGGCGACATCAAGGCCGAAAAGGTGCAAATATCGCCCGAAAAAACGACATTCATCGTCTATGGAACCGAATTTGTCTCGTACTTGTCCGGAAAATTCAATGTATTAAATTGTCTTGCCGCCCTGTCGACAGTAGCCATGTACGGTATAGATTTGCCGACTTCGCAACCGATAATCGCGGGAATCAGAAGCATACCCGGGCGAATGGAATATATTCAAAAACAGCCGTTTGCGGTTGTCGTCGATTACGCGCACACGCCGGATTCACTTAGAGAGGTGTATCATACTTTAAAATCCCAGCTGGCCGGCGGAAAGCTCATCGGCGTTTTGGGCGCGGCGGGCGGAGGCAGGGACAAATGGAAAAGGAGTGAATTCGGAGAAGCGGCCGCCGAATATCTGGACGAGATTATCCTGACGAACGAGGATCCTTATGAGGAAAATCCGGAAAGCATTATCAGCCAGATTGGCCAGGGATTGAAAGGAAAAGAATTCCGGAAACTGATTGACAGAAAAGAAGCGATTGGCAAGGCCATATCTTTGGCCGAGCCGGGCGACACGGTTGTGATTACCGGCAAGGGTTCGGAAATATCGATGGCCGTGGCCGGCGGCAAAAAAATCCCCTGGTCAGACAAAGAAATTGTGCTAGAATTTATTAAGAAAAATGAGTGATGAAATCGAGCCGCAATTAGTCGTGAAAAGGGAGCCGAAAGTCAAACCCATAAACGGTCCGGGAATGTTTTGGCTTTTAATCGTAATCTCGCTGATGCTGATGGCCGCAGCGGTCGTAATTTTCGGCCAGGCCGAACACGATATCGGCCAAGCCACGATTTCGCCGACCCAATCTCCCAGCGATTCAAAGCAAGCCAGAATATACACGGTGTCATACAAATCCGGAGTGTTTAGCCCCACCAATTTAAGAATCCACTCTGGGGATACAGTTCGTTTCAAAAATGACGGCCTGTTCGCGATTCACATAATAGCCGATCCGCCGGAAGATTTGGTTGGATTCGACAGCGTCGGCGACATCCCGCCCGGCAGCTATTTTTCTTATACTTTTGCCGCCAAGGGCACATTCGGATATCGCAATGAAAAAGACCAAGATGAGACGGGGGCCATAATCGTGCGATGAGAAATTTTCTGACAATGGAAGTCGAATCATGGGTCGGTTCCGTATTTGTAATCGGCCTGGCCCTTTTTTTCGTAGGCCTCATATTTATCACCATGAGAAATTTCAACTCCGATATTTCCATAATGAATTCAACCCAGGCAAAAGTCAAAGGAATATCGGCGACCGAGTCGGTGTTAATCAGGGACTGGGTCAAGCAGAATGATATTAAAATACCCGACGGTAAGGGTTATCGCTATGTCATATCCAAATACCCGGCCCGGCCGTGGCTGACTCAATGAAAATATCTTTTTTCGGCGGCGCCCGATCCGTAACCGGCGCCAATTATCTGCTTGAACATGACGGATTAATAATGCTCGTTGACTGCGGCCTTTTTCAAGGCTCGCCGGAAGCTGAACATTTGAATTATGAGAATTTTCCTTACACGGCTTCGGAAATTGATTTTGTGTTTGTAACCCATAGCCATGCCGACCACACCGGCCGGCTCCCGAAGCTGTATAAGGAGGGTTTTAGGGGTAAATTGCTCTCAACTGAACCGACGCTGGATTTAATTAGAAAGGCACTGCCCGACAATCTATCGCTGTTGAAAGACGAGGCAAAATATCACGGCCACGCGGCGTTGTTTGATTCTTCGGATATTACAAACATACTCAATTTAAGTCAGGGTTTAAAATATGGAAATGCGTTTAACTGCGGCCGAGGAATTACCGTTACGTTTCACGACGCAGGCCACGTTCTCGGCTCGGCGATCGTGGAAATCAGGTGGGACGGCAAACGGATATATTTTTCGGGCGACTTGGGGAATCCGCCGACGCCGCTCCTCCCCGAGCCGTTCTTTCCCGATGATGCCGATTATATCGTCATTGAATCGGCCTATGGCTCCAGAATCCATGAAAACAAATCAGAAAGGAGCCAGCTGCTGATTCAAACTATAATCAATACCATCAATCGCGGGGGAACATTAATGATTCCGGCTTTTGCTCTGGAAAGGACACAGGAATTGCTTTACGAGTTAAATAATTTAATCAACGAAAAAAAGATTCCGCCCGTTCCGATATATATGGATTCCCCGTTGGCCATCAGTTTGACGGAGGTATACCACAAATACGGGGGCTATTTTAACAAAACTGCTAAATACATTCTTAAGTCCGACGATGATATATTTAATTTTCCGGGCCTAAGAATTACCAAAAGCTCCGAAGAGTCTAAAGAAATAAACGAAGTTATCGGGCCGAAAGTCATTATCGCCGGTTCGGGCATGTCCAACGGCGGCAGAATACAGCATCATGAAAAAAGATATCTTCCCGATCCTAATTCGACGATTCTATTTATCGGCTATCAGTCGGAAGGGACTCCGGGCCGCAAGATATTAGACGGCCAAAGGACGGTTAGAATATTAGGGGAAATTATCCCCGTCCGCTGCGACGTCGTGGCTATCGGCGGATATTCGGCCCATGCCGACCAGGAATTGCTTTTAAAATGGGTGGCTAAATGCAATGAAGCCGGAAAATTGAAAACTGTCTTTATCGTTCAAGGTGAATTAGAATCGGCCGAAGCCTTGGCCGCAAGAATAAAAAACGATCTCAATATCGATTCCATTATCCCATCCCTCGGTCAAGAAATCGAACTTTAAAATTTGATTTTAAGCGGATTTTCATATATAATAACCAGCATTAAAATATGGCTGACATCAAACAAAATAAAATCATAATCCCAGACGAACTTCCCCTTATCGCTTTAAAAAACACCGTCCTTTACCCAAAAGTCATAATACCGCTCATCGTCCAGCGCCCCAAATCAGTGGGGGCTCTTGAGTGTGCTTTAACAAGGGACAGATTGGTTTTTTTTGTGACTCAAAGAAATACGGAAGATGATATTGACCGAAATGATTTGTATGAAACCGGCACAATAGGCCGGATAGTGTCTGCTTTTAAAATGCCCGACGGATCGTCTAAGGTTGACGTTGAAGGCTTAGTTAGGGCGAAAATAGTGGACATTTTGGACATGGAACCGTTCTTCAGAGTCGAATCCCAGCCGTATAATCTGATAATAAGGGACAATCTTGAAGAAAAGGCTTTGCTAAGACGCTCTATTGAACAATTCAGATTGATATCCGAGGCCCGGGCTTTTCCGGCCATACTGCCGGAGGTCATATATATGATGATGCAGATTAAGGACACGGAGCATATCATCAGCCTCATGGCCACGAATTTGAATCTTGATGTAGACAGCCAGCAGAAAATACTTGAGTTCGAGAGCGCTCTCGACGCCTTGAGAGAGCTGAATGTTTTCTTGGCTCGCGAAGCAGAAATACTGGAAGCTGAAAAATCCGTAACCAAGGAAACAAAGAAACAGATAGGAAAAATGCAGAAGGAACTCTTTTTGAGAGAACAGCTCAAAAGCATCGAAAAAGAATTAGGAGTTGATGACGAGAAGGGAGATGCTGATATTCTCAAGGACAAAATTTCGGCCGCCGGAATGCCCAAAGAAGTGGAAGATAAAGCGATGAAGGAATTAAATAAGCTGGTGAAGATGCCATCGTTCAATCCCGAGGTTTCGTATCTGCGCACATATCTGGATTGGTTAGTGGAATTGCCTTGGTCAAAAAGAACCAAGGAGAAAATAAACCTCAAGGAGGCGGAAAAAGTTTTAAATGAAGATCACTACGGTCTCAAGAAAGTAAAAGAAAGAATACTGGAATTCTTAGCTGTTCAAAAACAAGTCGGTAAATTAAAAGGTCCGATCCTGTGCTTAGTCGGGCCTCCGGGCACGGGCAAAACGTCAATCGGGCAATCAGTGGCTCGAGCCTTGGGCCGGAAATTTGTCAGAGTATCGCTGGGCGGTTTGAGAGATGAGGCCGAGATACGGGGACATAGGCGCACATACGTGGGCGCCTTGCCGGGCCGCATTATCCAGGGCATTCACACCATCGGAATGAAAAATCCCGTTTTCATGCTGGATGAGATTGACAAAATCGGGATGGATTTCAGGGGTGATCCGTCGGCGGCTCTCCTTGAGGCCCTCGATCCCCAGCAGAACCACGCCTTCTCGGATCATTATTTGGAAGTTCCGTTCGATTTGTCCGAAGTATTATTCATTGCTACTGCCAATATGCTTGATACGGTTCCTCCGGCCTTAAGGGACAGGTTGGAAATAATAGAATTTGCCGGATATACCGAGGATGAAAAGTTTCACATTGCCAAGAATTTTCTTTTGCCTAAATTATACAAGGATCACGGCATAAAAAAGAATTCAATCACATTCGAGGATTCAGCCATGGTGGATATTATTCGTTCTCATACTCGGGAGGCCGGCGTCAGAGATCTTGAAAGACAGCTTGCTTCCATCTTGAGAAAAGTCATACGCCGGCTTGTCAACGGATCCGCAAATAAGCAGGTCAAAATTACTAAGAGCGTGATTCATAAATACTTGGGGCCGGTTAAATATACCCACCAAGCCGCAGAAGTAAAAGACGAAATCGGCGTTGTTACGGGCTTGGGCTGGACTCCGGTTGGGGGCGAAGTTATGCCCATCGAGGCCACAAAAATGCCGGGACGAGGCAAACTAATTCTTACGGGTCAACTGGGATCGGTCATGAAAGAATCGGTGCAGACGGCATTGAGTTTTGCCAGGGCCTACGTGGCCAAAAAAGGATCCAGAGAAGATTTTAACCAGGAAGACGTTCATGTCCATGTCCCATCCGGGGCAATAAAAAAGGACGGAGCGTCGGCCGGAATCGCAATGACCACGGCCTTAATCTCCTTATTTCTGCAAAAACCGATCAGAAAAGATGTGGCTATGACTGGAGAGGTGACGCTTCGGGGAAAGGTAATGGAAATAGGCGGATTAAAAGAAAAATTACTCGCGGCCCACAGGGCAGGAATAAAGATAGCGGTTGTACCGGCTGAAAACAAAAGAGATATGGAAGATGTGCCGGCTGAAGTCAAGCGGGACATGAAATTCGTATTTGTCAAAACAATGGATGATGTTTTAAAGACTGCTCTGAAATGAAACTCAAAACTAAAGAGCGCCTTTGAAAAGGCGCTCTTTAGTTTTATACTGACTGTATGCTGTTCGGAACAAGAAAGAAATTTCTGTATGCCGTCGCGGTGCTTGTCGGAACCATGGTTGGCGTCGGAATTTTCGGCATTCCGTTCTCATTTATGAAAGCCGGCTTTTGGGTCGGTTTTTCATTTCTGCTGGCCGTTGGAGCAATGACTCTGATTATGGATTTAATGTACGGGGAGGTTGTTTTGAGAACCGAGGAAAAACACCAGATTGTCGGATACGCCGGAAAATATGCGGGAGGTTTCTTAAAAAATATTCTGTTTTTCTCGATTGCCTTGAGCGTTTATTCCGCCCTTCTGGCGTATATTGTCGTATCGGGAGAATTTCTAAATAATATTTTTTCCTCTTTTTTCCAACTGTCACCGGGGCAATACAGCGTAATTTTCACGTTTGTTGTCGCTGGATTGATATTGGCGGGCGTAAAAAGATTTTCCCCGCTTGAGTTGTTCCTATCGGTTATGTTTTTGGCCGTTATCGGATTGATTTTTGCTTTTGGCTTTACAAAAATAAACACCGGCTTATTGACAGGCTGGAATCCTGAATTTTGGATTCTACCTTACGGGGTTCTTTTATTTGCGTTTGCCGGCTTGCCGGCAATTCCGATTCAAAGAAAAATCCTTGACGGCCAGGAAGTTAAATTAAAAAAAGCAATAATATATGCGGTGCTTTTTGTCTCTGTCCTGTACTTTATTTTTGCCTTGACCGTGGTTGGCATTTCCGGGGAAGTGACCAGTCCCGATGCCGTATCCGGTCTATACGAATTCATGGGCCCGAAAATCGCGATTGCGGGTTCTGTTTTCGGTGTTCTGGCCGTATTCAGTTCTTTTTTAATGCTTGGATCGGCGATGCTGGATTTGTACGCGTACGATTACGGGTTTAAGAGAAAATATGCCTGGCTTATGGTAATATTTCCGCCTTTTTTATTTTTTCTGGCCGGTATCAGATCATTCATAGATATCATTGATATGGCCGGAGCCGTGGCTATCGGCCTGGAATCGATGGTTTTGGTGTTTATGTTTGCCCGAGCCAAATCTCGAGGAAACAGAGTACCGGAATACAGCATTAATCTTCCGGTGTGGTCTTTATACGCGCTCGTATTTATTTTCGTTGTCGGCGTGTCTTATGCGCTATTTAAATAAAATCGAAAAATATATTTTTTTTACATTCCTTTTTGCCATTCCGATTCATACTCGGAAAATTTTATGGCAGAAAAGCTGGTTTTTCAACGAATGGGAATCAATTTTTTTGTACGGTACGGATATTTTAATCGTTATTCTTCTTATTTTCTGGCTGATAAACGGAAAAAAATACCCAATATTAATCGATAAATACGATTATTTCCTCTTTTTATTCGCGTTGATTTCGTTCGGATCGGCATATTTTGCCGTTGATTCCAAAATTGCCTGGTATCAATTATTAAAATTGGCGGAATTTTATTTGCTCTATTTTTATCTCAAGAGCTGCGCTTTAAGGAAATTTCCATTTATTTTTAGTTTGACGGCCGTTTTGGCCGGCGGCATTTTCCAGGCGCTTATTGTTTTTCTTCAGTATTTAAAACAGGGGAGTCTGGGCTTAAAATATCTGGGTGAAAGCTTGCTGCTGAAAGATCTCCAGGGAGTGGCCGTTTTTATCAATTCCGGCGGAGACAAAATATTAAGAGGATACGGTACAACTCCCCATCCAAACGTTGTCGGGGCATACATATTTCTTGCGATATTCGCTTTGTATTTTATTTGGATATACGGCAAAAAAAATAACTGGTTCGGCGTGGCGGCGTACTCGTTTTTAATGGCGGGTCTGTTTCTGACTTTTTCACGAACACTTGCGGCATTATTCTTTCTGGGCTTTCTGATTAGATTCCTGGTCACGAACATAATCCCTCGATTCAGAAATAAATATCTGGAAAAAGACCGTCAGTATCGGAAGATTTTTGTTCTGATATTTGTCGTTACAGTTGTTACGACATCCGCTTTCTCATACCTTCTTTGGCCGGAGGTTTCCAGCCGTATAAATATTTCAGGTACGGAGGAGGCGGTACAGCTTAGGGTTTTTTATGCCAGACAGACGTTAGACCGCGATTTCAGCTGGTTCGGTGTCGGCATAGGTAATCATATACCTTGGCTGCGCCAAACATTGCCCGCTCTGCCCCGAAACGCGTATCAGCCCGTCCACAACATATATTTACTTATTTTGAATGAAACCGGAATTCTAGGATTAATGTCATTTTTGCTGTTCATGTTTTTCCTGATAGTTGATTTTGTCCGCAGAAACATGATGAGTCATCTTTATCACTTTTCTTTTTTGATTTTATTCGCCAGTTTTTTACTGATGGGCCTGACCGACCACTTTTTATGGTCTCTTCAAGAGGGAAAACTGCTACTCTGGGTAATGATTGCCCTGATGACGGACAAACATACTCTAGACAATATATAAAATGGGCTCTTTTTGTTTCTTTTTCATTTTGGTAGACTTATTTTCATGAAAGATGAGTTATTGCGCCAGATAAAAGATGAAGTTCTCAATCTCAAAGAGTCGCCATTATATCAGGAAAGAAAGAAAAATGCCGTGTTTCCAGTAATCGGAGAGGGAAATCACGATTGTAGAATAATGTTTATCGGAGAAGCGCCCGGAAAAAATGAAGCGGCGACGGGCCGGCCTTTTTGCGGAGCGGCCGGCCGTATATTGGACGAACTTCTGGCTTCGGCCGGAATCGAAAGAAACGACGTGTACATCACCAACATCGTAAAAGACAGGCCGCCGTTTAATCGGGATCCTTTGCCGGAAGAAATCAAAACTTACGGCCCGTTTCTGGATAGGCAAATAAATATAATACAGCCCCATGTCATAGCTACCCTGGGTCGATTCTCGATGGAATATATTATGCGCAAATTTAATCTGCAGGATGAATTGCAGCCAATAAGCAAAATACACGGATTGATGTTTCCGGCCCGGGCCGAATACGGATCTGTTAAAATTATTCCTCTCTACCATCCGGCCGTGGCGATATACGATAATTCGACTAAAGATACTTTGAAGAATGACTTTCAAGTATTAAAATCAATCTAATGGAGGCGTTTTTTCAATTTCTTCAAGACAACTTACCGTTCCTCTTTACATACAAACTCGCATTTCTTTTTTTGGGAGCGGCTCTTGAGGGTTTTAATGTTTTGATACTGGCCGGAATATTAATCTCGGTTGGCGCTGTGCCGGTCTTTCCGACAATCGGAGTTGTGTTATTGGGAAATATTTTGAACGGTTACATGTGGTATACTGTGGGATACTTTGCTGGCGCTAAGCCGCTGGACAAATGGGGCCGCAAAGATGAAAAAAGCAGATTAATAATAGAAAAAGTTGAAAAATATTTTGACAGGTACAGCGGCCGGGCCCTTATTATTACCCGTATGACCCTGTCGCTGACCGTGGCCACATTGATAATGGCCGGATCTCTAAAATACAACATCAAAAAATTCAGCTTATATAATTTACTGGGAGCGGCCGGCTGGGTCGGAACTACGCTCGCCGTCGGCTATTTCTTCGGCGAAAGCTATAAACTATTATTCGGTTACATCAAAAGTTTCACCGTTTTGGCCTTGATTACGGCGGCAACCGTCATCGTAATCTACATGTTAAGAATGGCGGTTAAATCGTCATTACTGAAATCGATGACGATTTCCGAGAGATTGCAGGAAATAGGGGACAAAATAAAGAGCGGTTTCGGCGATATGTTTGCGGACAAAAAGTAGGTTGTCCACTTTGCCCGTTTTGACAATTTATGCTAGCATTCATCTCAGAATCATGAATATTAAAAAAGTCGGTATTTTCCTTGTAATTTCAAGCTTTCTACTAATTTCAAACGGTGCTTCAGCGGCAGAAGACAACAGCCGATATTTCGTAAAAACAAACTCGACCTTCTGGAAAAAATCATTTAACGCCCGCCATGTATTCAGCGGTGGTTTTACGGCGGATTTGACCGATTTTCAATTAAAACTGACCAAAGTCTTTAATATTGAAATTGAGCCGGTAAGGCGTCTAAGTATTTTGGAACCGAAAGGCAAAAGCGCTTTACGGCCTGTTCCGACCGAATCTGTTCCTTGGGGTGTTAAGGCAATCTATGATGACAAAAACTTGCTAAAATCCAGCGGCGGCGCGGAAGCTACCGTTGCCGTTCTGGATACGGGAATTGTTAAGCATCCTGATTTGAAGAATCGGATAAAAGATTGCAAGGATTTTTCCAGTCCGGCTAGAGCCCTCGTCGAGGGTAAATGCGACGACAAAAACGGCCACGGCACTCATGTGGCGGGAATAATAGCGTCCGACGGCGGCGATGACGGGAAGGGTATATTCGGCGTTGCTCCGGAAACTTCTCTTTACGCGTACAAGGTGTGTTCAAATACGGGCACGTGTTGGGCAGACGATGTCGCCGCGGCCATCAGAACGGCGGCCGACAGCGGAGCCAATATTATAAATCTTAGTTTGGGTTCAGACGCCCAAAGTTTATTAATCTCTGACGCTGTGGCTTATGCCGTCGAGAAAGGAGTTTTGGTTGTGGCTGCCGCCGGCAATGACGGCCCATACCAAGGTAGCATTGATTTTCCGGCTCAAGACGCCAACGTAATCGCTGTCGGAGCGATTGATTCATTATTTATTGTACCTGATTGGAGTTCGCGAGGCGCGAACGAAACGACTGTTTCTTATGTCGTTGAAGAAAAGGACATAGAGTTCGCGGCACCCGGCGTAAATGTGGAATCAACATGGAAAGACGGCGGATACGTCACTCTTTCGGGAACTTCCATGTCTGCTCCTCATGTTTCCGGATTAGCCGCTAAATTGTGGCAGAAAGACAGCCTGACCCCGTCCCTGTCGACCAGAGAATTGCTTCAAAAATTCGCGTCTGATATTTTGCCTCTTGGCGACGATGATATGTCCGGTTTCGGCCTGCCCCAGCTCTAATTGCCTATTGCTTCTACGCCTCATATCAATATCAACAAATTAGCCGTGAAGGCCTTTTTTATTTTTGGTATAATTAAGTCGTGAAAATCAATCATGTTATTCGGACGCTCGTAGTATCAGATTTTTTTATTAATTCTGGCTTCAGCATCTTTGCTCCGGTACTGGCGGTATTCGTGACGAAACAGATTACCGGCGGCTCATTGGCCGTTGTCGGATTTGCGGCCGCCATTTTTCAGATATTTAAATCCATCATTCAAATTCCGGTGGCCAGAGTTCTGGACAAGACCAAATCGCAGAACGACGATTTTTACTCCATGCTTTTCGGAAGCCTGATTGTCGGCATAGTGCCTTTTTTGTATATTTTCGCGACCGAGTCGTACCATGTTTATATCATTCAGGCTATTTACGGCATCGGCGCCGGATTTTCAATTCCGCCGTGGTTCGCGATATTCAGCAAACATCTGGATAAGCTGCACGAGAATATCGAATGGTCTATGGAATCAATCGGCATAGGCATATCCGGCGCGGTGGCCGCGGCGGTCGGAGGCATTTTGGCCCAGAAATTCGGTTTTAATTTCGTTTTCATTATCGGCGGAATTGTGGCTGTGTTTGGAGCTCTGCAGCAGATTCGGATATTTGACGACATCAAGAAAAAAATAGGCCGGGTTAAACCGGTGCCCGATCGCGGCCCAGAAACATAAATAAAAAGCCAGCAAATTGCCGGCTAGTCTTGGGGGATTAATGCGAAATCTTTCCAATCAACGACCTCAAAAACCGGGTGGTCCTTCTTAATAGATTGAAGAATACACCTTGTTGATTTTAGCCATCTCTTATCGCATGGTTTCAAATCACTTTGAGAATGAATCTTGTGAGCCTGTTTGCGTGTTCTACAAAGGGCGACAATCCTTGAAGTGTGGCCGCCCCAATAAACAGTATTTACTTTTTCGAGCTTTCTCTCAAATTCAACTGCTGGTGCAAGAACGCCGCAGCCCTCGGGAAAATACATATGGAGACGCTTGCCGATTGCAAGCATTGCTCCATTCTTTAGCATTGAACCGATTTGTCCGTCACCTTTTGTGGCAACGAGTTTAACTTTAGGCTTCCCAGTCTCACTTCCATCGACGAAATATATAGATTGTAAAGTAACTGCGTAGAATCTATCCGAACTAATAGTCATGACTGCCTCCAACTACTGCACGTTATATATCAGTCTTAAAATATATGTCAAATATTGATAATTTTAGAAAAAATGTCTTGCGGATTGTATCCAAAATTCGAAGGGGGAACGTTATGACTTATAAAGAGGTAGCAAAAATGGCCGGACGGCCAAGCGCGTATCGGGCCGTTGGTAATATTTTAAGCCGTAATTTTGACTCTCATATTCCATGCTACCGCGTCGTCAGATCGGACGGGAAAATCGGGGGATATAACCGCGGCCAATCCATGAAAAGGCGACTCCTGGAAAAAGAAATGGCGATATGATAAACTCCTATTATTATGCGAAGAATGCTTATATGGTCCGGTGTGGCGCTTGTTTTGATTGTGGCCTCTTGGGGAATCGTAAGACTGGCCGGTAAACCTCAAACCGCGGGAACAGGAAGAACACCCGACCCAATCGTAGAATCAGATTGGAAAAAAGGAAACCCTGATTCCAAAATTACCCTTATTGAGTATGCCGATTTTCAGTGTCCGGCCTGCGCCCAGTATTATCCGATTTTAAATCAGTTGTTCGCCGAATACGGCGACAGAATCCTCTTTGTCTACCGGCATTTTCCGTTGATTAAAATCCATGCCAATGCCGTCATTGCCGCTCAAGCCGCCGATGCCGCCGGTGCCCAAGGCAAATTTTGGGAAATGCACAACCTAATATATGAGAATCAATCCGTATGGGCCAACTTGTCAAATTCTCAAGCCGCCGATGTCTATTCAGGATACGCTTCCGAATTGGGATTGAATATGGAAAAATTCAATTCCGAAATGAAGTCAAGCGAGTCCAGAGAAAGAAATTTAAAGGCTTATAATCGGGCTATTGAAATCGGACTTTCAGCCACGCCGACATTTTTTTTGAACGGCAAATTTATGCAGCCCCGAAGTTATGATGAATTTAAACAACTTATCGAAGATGCAATCAAATCGTCTGTCTAATTGGCTAATTATATCTGTCGCTGTATTCAGTTTTCTGGGTTTGCTTGACGCTGGCTATTTAACAGCAAGTCATTATATGGCTTTTGATCCGGGATGCACCGTATTCGGCGATTGCGACACGGTGTTGAAAAGCCAGTATTCCAAGTTATTCGGAATTCCAGTCCAGGCGTTCGGGGTTGTCTATTATCTTATAATTTTTATATTATCAATCATCATTATCGATACGGGAAATTTGAAGATGGCCAGAAATCTCGGCTGGCTGACGATTCTGGGCCTGGCAGCCTCAGTATATTTCATGTTTCTCCAGACATTCGTCATTAAGGCCTATTGCCAGTATTGCGTCGCTTCCGCGGCCACTTCAACTTTATTGTTCGTTCTGGGAATGAGCATATTAAAAAATATTAAACGATGGGGAAATTAATTCTTACAATAGCGATTATTATCATCTTCGGCATCGGCATACTTTTGAGTCTTGATTTTCTGGCTGATAAGCAAGGCCAAAGCCCTTCACCGAGTGTCACCGCCACGCCGACACCGACAAATGAACCCAATATTTCAGTCAGTAAACCCCAGCCGGGCGACACTGTCGGACTGCCTTTAGTTATTGAAGGTGAAGCGAGGGTTTTTGAAGCGACATTTGCCTACAGAATAAAAGACGGCGACGGATCACTGCTTCTTGAGCGTCATGCCATGACCGATGCCGGAACAGGAGACATCGGCGAGTTCCGCCCGTTTAAAGTCACTATCAACTACTCGGTCCCCAAGTTCGATTCCGGCTCGGTTGAAGTCTTTGAATACTCCGCTAAGGACGGAACAGAAATAAACAAAGTAGTTGTGGCGATTAAGTTTGCCGATGTCCAGTCCCAGACCGTAAAAGCATATTTTTCCAATGAAAAGAAGGATCCCAATATGTTAAATTGTTCTAATGTCTACGCTATTTCCCGCCGCATTCCAAAAACCACGACTCCGGCCAGAGCCGCCCTCGAGGAGCTTTTAATTGGCGTTGACTCTAAGGAATATGAGGACGGATATAGAACGAGCATCAATCAGGGAGTTAAGATTAACAGCCTTGTTCTCGAGGGCGGAGTCATAACGGCTGATTTTGACGATACCCTTGAGGCTGGCGTCGGCGGCTCCTGCCGGGTTCAGGCTATTGTCGCCCAAATAACTCAGACATTAAAGCAATTCTCATCGGTCAAGAAAGTGGTTATATCAATTAACGGAAGAACTGAAGACATATTACAGCCTTGAGACGGATTTTATTAGTCGGCGGCGGCACTGGCGGCCACATCTTTCCTCTGATTGCCGTGGCCCAGGCAATTCAGGAATTTGCGCGTCAAAACAGCATTGAAATTGATTTGAGAGTTTTAGGGGAGGGAAGATTCATTCGCCAGGCCTGCGTCGAAAATAATTTGAAATTTAAATCTGTAATGGGCGCTAAATGGCGCCGCTATTTTAGCGTATTAAATTTCATCGATTTGTTGAAAATTCCGGTTGCTTTCATTCAATCCCTTTGGCACATATATTGGTACATGCCTGACGCGGTATTCACAAAGGGCTCGTACGCTTCCATTATTCCGGCCTTATCGGCCCGACTCTATTTTATACCCGTCTTCACTCATGAATCCGACTCGGTGCCGGGAAGGGCCAATGTGATTATCGCTTCATGGGCCAAGAAAGTTTTCATTTCATTCAAGTCGGCGGGAGTTTTCTTTAAAAGAGAAAAAACAATCCTAACTGGAAATCCGTCGCGCCGCGAACTGTTTACGGCTGATAAATCCGATTCATTGCGTTTTTTTAATTTCGACGGCTCCAAAAAAATAGTATTCGTCACCGGCGGCAGCCAAGGAGCGGGCGTTATAAATTCCATAATTCTGGAAGCCCTGCCTTCATTGCTGCAGCGCTACCACATTATTCATCAGTGCGGGGATGCCCACATTAAAAATGTTCAGGAATACATATCCAAACTGGGCAAGGAAAACCCGGAAATAAATTCCGCGATTCAAAACGGGTACCGCCCTCTTCCATTTTTGCCAACACCGGATTTGGCCAGAGCATACGCCGCATCTGACATTGTTATATCCAGAGCCGGCGCGGCAAATATATTTGAGATAGCAAATATGGGCAAACCCGCCGTTATTATTCCCATATCCGAATCAAATGGAAATCATCAGGTTGTCAACGCTCTGGAATTCAGCAAGTTTGGCGCTGTAGTAATCGAAGAATCCAACCTCACGCCCAACATTCTTATTTCTCAATTGGGCCGTCTGCTTGAAAATGCCCAGGAAGTCGGGCAAAAAATAAATGAATTTGCCACGCCCGACGCGGGTGATAGAATTGCCTCGGTATTATGCAGTCAATCATAGGGCACTCAAAACAAAAGAAGTATTTTGAAAAGGCCGTAAAGAACGGCGATTTAGAGCATGCATACATATTCGCAGGCCCGGACGCGATAGGAAAAAAGAAATTCGCTCTAGAGATATATGTTCAAGCAAACAAAAGTATTTTCGGCCTTGATCCCGATTTAAAAATCGTATTATCCGACGGTTCGAGCATTGGCATTGACGAGGCCAGAGAGATAAAAAACTTTTTTTCTTTGTCGGCGCATGCCGGCCCCTATAGATTTTTAATAATTGACGATGCCCACATGCTGACTGTTGAAGCATCTAATGCCCTGTTGAAAATAATTGAAGAGCTGCCCAAGAGCGCCGTCATTATATTAGTAAGCTCTAAACCCGCTTTGTTATTAGATACGGTCAAATCTAGATGCCATACCGTCAATTTTCATAGCCAAAGTCCGGAGGAAATCGAGACATATTTAAGTTCGCGGAAATTATCCCAAAATGACAAGGATTTTATATTAAAAATCAGCGGCAAAAGGATAGGCAAAGCCATTTCAATTATTGAAAAAAATATTATCGAGGAAATCAAAAAAAGTATTTTGGAATTTAAGAAAGTTTTAGGAATGGGCGATTTTGAAAAAATCCAGTACGCCAAGAAATTGTCTGATGCTGGCAATTACGGGGATATAATAGAAGACTGCATAAATTATTTCTCGGCGGATTTTCAAAATAACCGGAAAATATTAAAAGGACTTCTCGGACTGCATCGGATATTATCCCAGCCCCAGTATAACCACAAATTGGCGATTGAGAATTTTTTGATAAATATCCAATAGCTGATATACTTACCGCGTGTATAAAGACATAATTCAGCAAAAAAAGGCGGATTTTGAATCTGTCGTTTCGCATGCCAAAAATGAGGTGGCCTCAATTCGCACCGGCCGCGCTAATTCTTCTCTGGTTGAAGATATACAAGCCGAATATATGGGAACGAAAATGCGCGTAAAGGAATTGGCGTCAATTACAATTCCCGAGCCGAGGATGATTTTAATCCAGCCTTGGGACAAACAGGCCATTCCAGCGATTGAAAAAGCGATTAAAGACAGCTCCCTGGCCTTGAATCCGGTATCCGACAGCAACGGGATACGCTTAACTCTTCCAGCTTTGACGGAAGAAAGAAGAAAGGAATTCATCAAACTTCTACGCCAAAAAATTGAAGAATCAAAAATCAGGGCCAGGCAGATACGGGAAGACATATTAAAGAAGGTCCAGCTTGAAGTTAAAGAAAAAAAGGCGAGAGAGGATGATTTATACAAGACCAAAGACGAGGTCCAGAAAATTATTGACGATGTTAATTCAAGGCTTGAAGAGTTGAGTAAAAATAAAGAACAGGAATTGATGACCAGTTGATGATTACGGCTATCATATTCATCGCAGTTTTGGCGGTTTTAATCCTAGTCCATGAGCTGGGCCATTTTGTATTCGCCAAACGGGCCGGAATGAAAGTCGAAGAATTCGGATTCGGTTTTCCGCCCCGGCTTTGGAGCGTAAAGAAAGGCGAAACGACATATTCCATTAATTGGATACCATTCGGCGGTTTTGTAAAAATATTGGGCGAAGACGGGGAGGCCAGGGATAATCCGGGGAGTTTCGCGTCCAAACCGGTCCGTTCCCGTTTTATGGTTCTTGTTTCCGGAGTATTAATGAATTTTATTCTGGCCGCGGTTCTCCTGATGCTCGGCAATACCCTTGGCCTGAGAATCGGATTGGACAGCCAATTAAACAATTCTAATGCCAGAGATATCCAGGTACAGATTGCCCATGTTGCGAAGAACAGCCCGGCCGAAAATGCCGGTCTGCAGTTATTGGACGCAATCGAGGGATTTAAGGCAAACGGCGCGACGGTTCATTTAAATGACGTAAAGACAATTCAAGAATACATAGCCATCAATTCCGGAAGAGAAATTACGATGTTGATTTCCAGAGGCGGAGAAGTAGTGGAAAAAAATGTGACACCGAGGTTGGCTCCGCCCCAAGGCGAGGGAGCGCTGGGAGTTTCATTGATTCAAACCGGTGTGGTTTCATATCCTTGGTATGAGGCTATATGGCGCGGCCTGAAAGACAGCGGCGTTCTACTATTGAACACTGTGTACGGATATTGGCTGTTTCTTAAATCTCTTATCATACAAGGTAAACTTCTGGGCGATGTGTCCGGCCCGATTGGGATAGCAACATTAACGGGCCAAGCCGCCCGAATCGGTTTCAATTACTTAATTCAATTTGTGGCCTTAATTTCCATGAATTTGGCAGTCTTGAACATCATTCCATTTCCGGCTCTCGATGGGGGAAGAATATTACTGTTAGGCATTGAAAAAATAAAAGGCCGCCCACTAAGCAAGAAAATTGAAATGGCAATCAACTCAATCGGATTCGCCCTCCTTATTCTCCTCATGCTCTACATATCCGTGAAGGATGTGGCGCGGTTATTTTAGACTTCTTGAGACAGAATTCACTCTAAGCTCGTTCCATAATGAGTTTTTTTGATTGTTAATGCGTATTCTGCTAGGATGCCCTTGATTAAATGCTCAATAAACTATTCGGATTTTGGTCAAAAGATATCGGAATTGATTTGGGTACGGCAAATACCCTTGTTTATGTTCGCGGAAAGGGCATTGTCATAAACGAACCGTCTATCGTGGCCGTAAACCAAAAGACGGGGAGGATACTGGCCATCGGCGAGGAGGCTAAAAAAATGGTCGGCCGGACTCCCGGTTACATTATGGTTTCTCGGCCGCTGGTTTCCGGCGTGGTTTCCGATTTTGAAGTAACCGAGCAGATGCTGAAGTATTTTATTGATAAGGTCCACCAGGAGTCTTTTACTCTCGTTCCGCGGCCCCGCGTTGTTGTCGGCATACCGTCAGGAGTAACGGAAGTCGAAAAAAGGGCCGTTGAAGACGCAACATATAACGCGGGAGCAAGGGAAGTTTATTTAATCGAGGAACCGATGGCGGCGGCCATCGGGGCCCGTCTTCCCATTCATGAGGCGGTTGCCAATGTCATAGTTGACATCGGCGGCGGCACGACGGAGGTGGCGGTTATTTCAATGGGCGGTCTGATTGCTTCTCGATCCTTAAGAATCGCTGGCGACAAACTCAATGACGACATTTTGAGATATTTGAGAGAAGAAAGAAATTTGCTTATCGGCGATGCCACGGCCGAATCTCTGAAAGTTTCTCTCGGATCCGCTCATACGTTGGAAGAGGAATTGGAGGGGAGGGTACGGGGCAGAGATTTGGTTTCCGGTCTTCCTCGAGAGATATTGATTTCGTCGGAAGAGTTAAGAGAGGCGATGCAGAGATCCATTTCCAGCATCGTCGGCGCCGTGAAAAGCACGATTGAAGAAACGCCACCCGAATTAACGGCTGATCTTATAAACCGAAACATATATCTGGCCGGCGGTGGCGCCCTGCTTTTGGGTTTGGATAGATTAATCGCTCAAGAAGTCAAACTTTTTGTAAAAATTGTTGATGATCCTTTAACTGCCGTAGCTCGCGGCTGCGGTTTCGTTCTTGAGAATATTGATCAGCTCAAGAGCGTTCTTGTCGCCACTGATAAAGGTGAATACATATAAGACATTAAGAAATATCATTTGGATTGCGGTTATTCTAGTTATCATCATCGGGACGGCCGTTTTCGCCGTAATTAGAACTCCCGCCCTGCCCGTTTTTAAAGAATCTTCTTCCCGGGCTTTTGTTGTTTTTGATTATATTAGAGTATTCGGCCGGAAAATATTTGCCGTAAAAGACATTATCAATGAAAATATTTCCTTAAAAGAAAAAATTATATCTCTGCAAGGCCAAGGGGCTGCTATCGAATCGCTAAAATCGGAAAACAACGCGTTAAGAAACGCCTTGGATATAAAAAAGAGGTTTGGAAGCGAAAAGACGATAGCGGCCGGAATCTATGGAGGAAACCCCCTGGTTGAAGGCAGGTGGCTAATTAACCGGGGTTCAGACTCAGGCATTGAGGCAGGCGATATTGTCGTTTTGGAAAGCGGCGTACTTGTCGGCCGAGTCGCTAATGCCCATGATGGCTTCAGCACGGTAACTGCCGTTGATGACGTAAATATTCAGGTTACTTCCAGAGTCCTGAACGAGAAAACGACGGGTTTGGCGAAGGGGCTTGGGAACGGGTCCATTAATTTCGAACTTATAATTCAAGACGATGAAATAAAAGAGGGGGACATTGTAATATCCACCGGCGATGATCAGTATCCGCCCGGCCTAATTATCGGCGCCGTATCCAGCGTTGGTGTGAGCAAAACCCATGTTTTTAAAGATGTAAAAATCCGGCCGGCATTCAGCGATGTGCGGTTCGGAAAGGTTGTTGTAATCGGCCAAAATAGATAGTGTCCAAAATTTTAATCATATTGGCTTTAATCCTCGGTATTTTTATCGGCGACATATTGTTGCCAGGCCTTTTTTTATTTCCCGACAATCAACTCGTCTATGTAATTTTAATATCGCTGCTTATGTACTTCGGATTTTCAGCGGCGCCCGTTATCGGCACAGTAATGGTTGCCTTAATTTATGAAATAAGCCACGGTCTTCATCCGGGAACGTCGGCTTTGGCTTTAACTTTAGCCGGATTCGCTATGTATTTTCTGGGCAAGGTTGTATCCCTGCCGGCGGCAAGAGCGGTTCGCGGCATTAGCGGATATGCCGCTGTTTCAATAATCGGCCTGGTTCTGTTAATTATTTTCCAATATAGCTTTATTTTGCTGTCTTTAATTTTTTTCAGAACCGGCGGATTTGATTTCTGGCCGAATCAATATTTATCGTTCGGATTTCAGATATATGCCTTCATTGCGTTTAATATTCTGTTTCGGATGTATAATATTAATAAAATGAAATGATAAACGGCAAGGAATACAAAATTACGGCGACTGAAGACTGGGTAACGCCGGAGGAAACACTGCTAGACTCAAATAGCAAGCATACCGATCTGGAACAGCCCATTTCTCCCAACGTTTTTAATTTCCTGGCAATCGGGTCTTTTCTGCTTTTTGGAATTATATATGCTTTCACGGCCAAGATTAGCCTGGTCGATCACGATAGTTTGTCAGCCATGGCCTTCCGGAATCGATCGGTCAATTTTTCAATTCCTGCGCCGAGGGGAATCATATATGACTCCTCGGGGGTGGCTCTTGTTTCCAATGAGCCCAGTTTCGATTTACTGGTTGTGTCCAATGAGGCCAAGAAGGCGGTTGACGACGCGGATTTTATGTCCAAATTGTCGGATATATTGAGAATCGAAATTCAGAATTTAAACCAGGCCTTAAATGATTCGATTAAATCAAATTCAGTTTTTTTTGTATCAAAAGGTTTAAGCAAAGAACAAGTGTTGGCGATAAAGTTTTTAAACCCAGCCGGATTTTATATCATAACGAATACGAAAAGGGTGTATTTAAGCGGAGCTCAATTTTCTTCAATTTTGGGCTATGCCGGAAAGGTAAACAAAGACGAGCTTTCTGGCCCGTATTATCAGCCGACTGATTTAATCGGGCGAGCCGGCCTGGAAAGCGAATATGAAAAATATTTGAGAGGGGAGCAGGGTCGGGTATTTTTCAGCAAGGACGGCGAGAATAACCAGCAGGATCCGGTTATAGGCAGTTCGGTAGTTCTAAACATAGACCACGCCGCCCAAAAACAGCTCTACAACACACTTTATGGAGTTCTAAGAGCATCCAATCTGGACAAGGGCGCGGCTATCGTCCAGAAGCCTTCTACGGGAGAGGTGATAGCCATGGCCAGCTTTCCTTCTTATGACAATAACTTGTTTGTTGAAGGTCTGTCCGCTTCCGATTACAAGAAATTGTTTGAGAATAAATCGCGGCCGCTGTTTAATCGGGTCATCAGTGGATTGTACAACCCGGGTTCGACGATAAAGCCCATGATTGGCCTCATGACTCTGCAGGAAAAAATATTCGAGCCGACGGACAATATCCGTGATTGCGTGGAATTGAGCGTGCCCAATCCTTTTGACCCTTCTTCCCCTACGATATTCAAAAACTGGCGGCACGACACCGGATTGTTTAATCTGCGCCGGGCTATAGCCGACTCATGCAATGTTTATTTCTACATCGCCGGAGGCGGATTTAAAGACATTAAAGGGTTGGGAATTGAAAGGATATCAAATTATCTCAAAAAATCATTTGCGGATACCATTTTGGGAATTGATCTTCCGGCCGAGGAGAAAGGGCTTGTCCCCACCCCGGACTGGAAAGAAAAAAATAGGGGAGAGAGTTGGTATCTCGGCGACACGTATAACACGTCCATCGGCCAGGGGGATCTTCTGGTGACGCCGCTGTGGATAAACACATATGTTTCCGCCATCGCCAACGGAGGAACCGCGTATAAGCCCCGGATTGCCAATAGAATCATTGATACTGCCGGCAATGTTATAGAAATTAAACACCCCGAACCGTTAGGTAAATTACCTTTTTCAGACGATGTTATAAATGAAATCAAGAGCGACATGGAAGAAACGGTTTTGTCCGGCACGGCTAAGTCTTTGCGGGATTTGCCGGTCAGCGTCGGCTCAAAAACCGGTACGGCCGAGGTTATAAAAGGCCAGAGGGTAAACGCGTTATTTACGGCATTTGCGCCGGCAACCGATGCAGAAATTGCGATTACCGTCCTGGTCGAAGGGTCAACCTCGAATGAGGGCTACGCTACCCGAACCGCCCATGAGTTCATGAGGTGGTACTTTAGTAGGTGATTGTCCACAGAACTATTGCCAATCTTTGTAAACTGGCATATATTATTACGCAATATATAACTAGACATTCGCCTTTGCTTTTCAAATCCCTGCCCACTCGGCCTAGGGATTTAATGTAAACGCGATAATGATAAATGAATCAGTATCTCACGAAGGAAGGATTAGAAAAGTTGAAGAAGGAGATGGAGGAAAGAATCAATACGATAAGACCGGAAATAACATCAAGAATTAAAGAAGCCAAAGAACTCGGCGACTTGTCGGAGAATTCGGAATTTGACGCGGCCAAGGAGGCTCAATCATTTAATGAGGGGAGAATCGAAGAACTAAAGAGATTAATTGATTCGGCCGTGATATTTTCCGACAGAAACAACGGCGGCCAAGTTGATCTGGGCTCGACGGTAAAAGTCGAATCTAAATCCGGAGAAGTAAGGACATTCGTCATAGTCGGAGCGGCGGAATCCGATCCGGGCAAGGGTTTAATTTCAAATGAATCGCCTCTGGGTCAGGCGTTTATAGGACACAAGAAAAAAGATACTCTGGAAATAAAAACACCCAAAGGAACGGTCGAGTACAAGATACTCGATGTGCATTAATATTGCCGCAAAAACTATTGACATAATGGGGTGATATTATTAAATTGGCTCTATCCGAGGTATCAGATCTCGGAATGGAGGGACCATGAAGCGAGCAATCGTCTTCGTGTGCGTGTTCTTTTTGTCGAGGTGCGTGTTCGCAAATGTTGGTCAAGATACTTGTGACCACCGCGATGAGATATTCCAAGATACGCTGAACTTTCAAACTATCGAAAGGGAGGCCAAGCTCATTGTCTGGGGGACTGTCCGAAGCGTAGGCCCGGGCAGTGTTGAAAAGTCAGGCCCGACCAGTTCAATTGTCGAGCAGATTACATTAGAAGTTCGAGAGTTCGTGCGTGGCAAGAATCTGGCGGCCCCTTGGATGAAAGGGACTAAACTCAACTTAAAGTTCCTCGTATCAATAACATCACCTGGGGTTGACGTGGGTGATGAGGTCCTCTGGTTTTTAAGTGGAATTAGCAACATTGGCTTTAGTTCTCTTCTCGGTCCGGCAGCCAATTTTGTCGCTGGGCCTAGAGCCGGTAGCAGTTTCATGATCAACGATTTAGATAACGAGTGCCTCTGGAGAGGTGAAAGTATCTATGGTAGATATTCAAGCGATAAGGTTTCCAAACTGCTTCACAAAAGAGGATTCACCAACTCATGGATTACGCAGGTAATGGAAGCTGGCGACAGACGCGATCCGGGCCCAGTCTCTGTCGATTTGCTCATTGCTTTGGCAAAAGTTGGCCGGTGATCTGCCGAGTCTGCTCGAGTATTGATTCTAATCACTGTTTGATTTAGACTTGAGTTGTCAGTGAACTTCAGTTCTTTTTTAAAAAGGAGGCTTCGATGATACGAGCCATACTAATGGCAGGCATATATGACGGATCGGTCGCATTTGCATTCATAATCTGCACCCTGATCTTGGTTGATCTGCTCAAGGTGGGGATCTTAAAGAATGCAAGGCCAGTCGCACCTTCTGAGTGGTTTGTATTCTCGGCAATCCTACTACCGCTTCAAATGATGGTATTTGGAGTTCTCGGAGCGGAAAGTCGGATGGTTGTCGACGAGTATCCAGCTTTCACCTCTCTGGCTAAGTATGAGATCGCGCTTCCGAACGGCGAGGCTGCTACTGTGGCCATCGAAACCTATTCATCGGTAGAGCGTCGGGGCAGCTCGTTTCAATACAAATATCGGATTATCAATAAATCCGATACACCCCTCCCACTTAGCATCAAATGGCTTCCCCCGGATCAGGTTAACGACAAAAACCTGACGGCCACATGGAACTTTACGACACAAGATAATGTTGTCCGCACGGTAACCAACAAGAACGGTCCCGTGACTCGGTACTTCCAGCTGTCCGTTGACGCCGGCCCGTATTCCAAGGTCATATCCGATGCACTTGTGCCGACCTACATTCCCGGATCGAAGAGGTAAATCATGAATCAGGAAACGAGGGATGATAGCGTTAAGTTCATTGTTAGGCAATTTCTGCACGAGGGATTGTCCCTTGTGTGGTTGTTGGTGACGATAGTGGGTTTCATTTTGACCGTGTTCGCCATCTACTCTTGGACGCTCAAACACAATCCGCGTCTTCTGGTGATCGCCGCCCTCATGGCCACGGTCTCTGCAATGGGCCTCTATGTGGTGCTTTCTGAATCGGGCTCCTCGTCGGGATCAGTATCGGACTGATTTCGAAAGACGGCCGTTGTATCTGAAGCCATTGTTGTGGATTCAGACAGATCGTCGCAAAGTGACCAGCTCTTAAAGGCCCGTGAAAAGTTCCGTGTCGTAGACACGTTGAGCTCAACATGGGCCTCTTTATTTTCTATAAATAAAATGTCGGGAAACCGATTTATCAGATCATCATTCCTTGACGGAGAAGACGGCGTCCGAGATCACTAAATAAAGAGATTTTTTGATACTAGATACTTCATAGCAGATGCGGTATACTATTTTTATGCCTCTAGATGATATTCGAAAGGTAAAATTAGATAAATTAAAAAAACTGCGGGAGGTGGGGATTGAGCCCTATCCGGCGGTTTCGGAGCGGACGACGAGCGTAGCCGATGCCTTGGCTGACTTTGATAATTTAGTTTTGTCGAAAAAAAGCTTGACTCTGGCGGGCAGGATTATGGCTCGGCGCGGCCATGGCGGGTTGGTGTTTTTTGATATAAACGATTCTAGAGGAAAAATTCAATGTGTGGCCAAAGAAGACATTCTGGGTGCCGAGGTCTTTAAGTTTTTTAACGATTTAATTGATATCGGCGATATCATTGAAGTCTCTGGAATTTTATTTACCACCGGTAAGCTCGAAAAATCCATCCAAGCCCAATCAATCAGACTTCTGACCAAAGCTTTGCTGCCCCTGCCGGAAAAATGGCATGGTTTGCAGGATGTCGAGGAGAGGTACCGTAAACGGTATCTGGATTTGCTGATGGACGACAATGTTAAGGCTAAGTTTGTGAAACGAGCGCAGATTATCCAGGCCATGAGGGATTATCTCCTTAAGCAGGAATTTTTGGAAGTCACGACGCCGACTCTCCAGCCGCTCTACGGCGGCGCTTCGGCCCGGCCGTTCAAGACTCACCTCAACGCGCTGGATACAGATGTTTTTTTACGAATCGCGCCGGAGCTTTATTTGAAGAGGCTATTAGTCGGGGGTTTTGAGAAAGTTTTTGAATTCACAACAAATTTCAGAAACGAGGGCATTGACCGCGAGCACAATCCGGAATTTTCAGCGGTGGAATTTTATGCCGCCTACAAGGACTACAATTGGGCCATGGATTTGGTGGAAGACATGCTCGTTACGGTGGCGCCCGACAGGTTCAAAAAACCTTTCCGCCGAGTCAAATTCGCCGAGTTGATGAGGCCGCATGATAGTTTGGAAGACGCGGTTTTTAAAGAAAAAGTCCGGCCGACATTGATTGAACCGACATTCGTGACGGATTATCCCAAGGACATGCTGCCGCTGACCAAATTAAAGCCTGGTATGGCCGATACGGTCGAGGCTTTTCAGTTTTATGTCGGTGGCCTTGAACTTGTCAAAGCCTTCACCGAGCTTAACGACCCAATTGATCAGCGCGAAAGATTTGCGGCCCAGGAGAATCTGCGGGCTAAAGGCGACGAAGAAGCTCAGCGCATGGACGAAGATTTCATTGAAGCTCTTGAATACGGCATGCCGCCAGCGGCCGGCGTCGGCATCGGTATTGACCGCCTCGTGACCTTCCTGACCGATTCCCATTCCCTTCGCGAAATTATCCTATTCCCCATGATGCGCCCTAAATAGAAATCATAATGAGCGAAATCAAAATTATAAAGGAACCCATATCGCGGGCAGATCTAAAAAAAATTGCTGAAGAAAGATTCGGTGATTTAGTAAAAGCTGCTGTTGATGTGGAACAGGAGATAATGGCTGTAGGCGGTGAGTTTCATTTGGAAGAACAAGTTTTGCTTTATAATGAAGCAGGTTCAAAGCAACAAAATATCTGGGGAATTAATATCAAACCGGAGGAGCGTGGTGATGAGTTTATTGAATTTGATTCCTTGATTAACATTAAACCTAATCAAAACAACAGAACACGCGGTGTTGAGGATACAATTGTGAAGGGGAAGATAGTTGAAATAGTTAATAAATTAGTGCATGACTAACTATATCCACGGACCCAATATCGAAGAAAAATGGTGGAAAATGACCATTGCCCAGCAGATGGGTAATATTGGCAGTGAAGTTAGCCGGGCCGGATTAGCTCAGGGCAAAAATCAGAAAAGTTTTGACAATGCCGTGGCCCGAGGACTCGAACTTATTGACTTGACGCTGTCTGATCCCCGCTGGTTTAAAATGCGTGGCAGGTTGTTGGAAATTGCTCGAATCAGGGAAGTTTTTTGTGATGCTATATTTGACGGTAAAGAATACGGCAGTACCTTCAAGGGTATCCAGAATTATTTTGACCAGTTCGCCTTTGTTGCCGTTAAATAATAAAATATCAATTTGTATGTTGGACATTAAATATATCCGCGAGCACGCGGAGCTAATAAAACAAAATAATATAAACAGGGGCGTGGAGGTTGATTTGGAGCGTCTCTTTGCTTTGGATAGCGACAGAAGAGCCCATATTTCTCAAATTGAAGAACTGCGAGCCAAGAGAAATCTGTCTTCAAGGTCAAAGCCAAGCGATGTGGAAATAGCAGAGATGAAAAAAACAGGCGATTTGATTTCCCAGCTTGAGAAAGAGCTTGACTCTATCGGAAATGATTATGTGCCCTTATTGAAATCAGTTCCGAATTTAACCCATCCCGACGCGCCAATCGGCGGTGAAAATGATTTTAAAGTTATTGACACTGCCGGCGGCGAACCCAAATTTAAATTTCCGGCAAAGGATCACGAAGAATTAATGCTGTCTTTGGATTTAATTGATTTTGAAAGGGCGGCCAAGACCACGGCTGCAAAATTCTTTTTTGCCAAAAATGATCTTGTCGTATTAAACAACGCTTTAATCCGATACGGGATTGATATTTTAAGAAAGCACGGATTTACCGTAATGGAAACTCCCGATATCGTAAATAACCAAATTTTAGAAGGTGTCGGTTTTTCTCCCAGAGGGCCGGAATCCAACACATACATGCTGGCTGATACCGATTTGAGCCTGATTGCCACGGCGGAGATAACATTGGGCGGATACCATGCCGACGAGATAATCGACCTCTCGAAAGGGCCGTTAAAATACGCCGGCATATCCCATTGTTTCCGAAAAGAAGCGGGAGCCTACGGCAAAGCGAGCAAGGGCATATATCGAGTCCATCAATTCACGAAATTGGAGATGTTTGTGTATTGCAAGCCGGATGAAAGCGAAAATATTCACAAACAGTTGCTGGACATTGAAAGAGAAATTGTTGACGGCCTACAAATTCCATATCGGGTTATTGATACGGCTTCCCGGGATTTGGGCGCTCCGGCTTATCGGAAATACGACATTGAAGCCTGGATGGTTATGAATAACGGCTACGGCGAAATTACGAGCACGTCCAATTGCACGGACTATCAAGCTCGGAGGCTTAATATCAGATATCGCAAAGAAAATGGCGAAACCGAATATACCCATACCTTAAACGGCACGGCCGTCGTCACAAGCAGATTTCCCGTAGCTATTTTTGAAAACTTTCAGAAGGAAGACGGTTCGATTGAGATTCCCAAAGCGCTGCGTCCGTACATGGACGGACAAAAGAAAATCGGCAAATGAGGGCGGTTGACATAAAAAGCGGTTACCACGACAAATTGGCGATGCGCCGGCGCCGCGCTTTTATAATAAAAATATCGGCCATAATATTTCTCGTCATCGCCCTTATATCTCTGACTCTGTATTTAATATTTTTCAGTTCGTATTTAAAAATTACGAATGTCAGCGCGAATCAGACAAGCGCGATTGGCAGCGGCGAAATTGTGTCTGCAGCGCATGAATATATGGATAAATCCGTATTATATATTCCGACTCAGAGAAATATATTCTTTTTTAATTCGGATAATTTTAATAAATATTTGCTTTCAAAATATCCGATGATTAAGAGTATAAATACGGAAAAAAAATATCCCCATAATCTGGAAATCACAATTTCCGAGAGAACCCCCGTCGGCATTTGGTGCTTTCGGGACGACGGCTGCGTTTATTTTGATAGGGAAATGAATGTTTGGGGGGCTCCAAATCAAACAAGCGGTTACGTATTGCTTTCCGTTGATGACGAGAAGAGAGATGCCATAGAGAAGGAATATTTTGAGGCCATATTAAGGATATCGGAAAATATGCCCAAGTCCATAAATATAAAAAGAATTTTAATTGCCGATAAATCAGTTAACGACATGTTTATATATACAAACAAAAATTATTATATTAAAATATCGACAGAATCGGATATTGAATCGCAATTCAAGATTTTTGAGGCATTCCTGCGATCAAATGATGCCGAAAATATTGAGTATATAGATTTGCGCATAAATGGCCGAATTTACTATAAATAGAGCCACTTTTGAGCCAATTTGACATTTACTTGGCTTTCGTGCTATAATTATTATACAAGTACCTTATATAAGGGCCCTTGAAAGAGGGCTCGAAAAAGGCAGTATTCATCAGTCTTATTGAAGAAATTCAGGCAACACACGGAAATTATAAATGTGCCGATAGAATTCAGGTTGTAGGTATTGCTTTTTTCGAGCTCTTGCTCAAATTATGGCCGGCGGTGTTTCCCGAGGTGGGATCGGGTCTTCCGACACCAGACCCTCCGCCTGGGAGAACTGGCCATCGTCGGCCACCCGCCTTCGTGGGGAGTACCTGATGGACAACGACCTGCATGACGCAGGCGACGATTGTCGGAAAGGTCCTCCCCTTTTTATTTACCTTGAACCGGCGACTTTCCACACGAAAATAGAATTACCGACAACTACAGTCGGTTTTTTTGCATATAGCCAGAGGTAGTTCGGTTTAGACGAATCAAGCGACTGCATTAAAAATGTTCCCGATATAGCGATATATCCGCCCTCGGGATGACGCGACAGGAAATCTTCTTCACTTGAGAATGAATTGATATTTATCCAAACATATTTATCTTTAAGATAATAATAAGGGTCGGACCAGCCGAAATAATCCAAATATATTTTCTTGATTCCGCTGCCATCAGTCCAATCGGACAGACGCTTTAAATCCTGTCCCCAATCCAGATTCGAATCCGCCACGTATCTGTGGCCGCCGGCCGGCCCGCCGGCAGATTGATTAAAATATGCCAAGTAATATGGATATGACGCGATGTTTTCGTAAGCATACCAGCCGAGAATGGCAACGAGCGTCGACGCCAACACGATTTTTTTTTGTTTTGAAACGTTCTGGTATATATTCGAAATTTGCCCCGATATCAATATAAACGTAAACCCGTATACGGGCATGAGATGCCTGACGCCGATATTCAAATTGGCCTGAATGCTCGTAATCCAATATATGGCCAGCCAGCCGAGCAGCGCAAATTCAACAAAATTTTTCCTTATGATGTCTTTTATGTTTCGCGGCCATTTCAATGAAGCGCGGCTGCCCAGGCCGATAAAAACAACTAAGGCCAGAATCCAAAAAGCCAGAGGCTCTTTTATGAAATATACAATCGGGAAATATTCCTTCCAGGCTTGAGATCTGACTTCGCCCATGAAATATGTGGTATTACCGCCGCCGCTTCTCTGGCTGACCATCATGAGGCCGAGACCGTATTGGGCCATTGCCCTGATGACCGGCACTCCAGCGGCCTTAATCTCAATTTCCCGCAAAGTTTTGTTTCCGTATGATCCGAGCAGGCTTGCCGTATCGTTTTGCTGGCGCTGGGCCGGATAATTCATGGTATGAAGATAATATACCGGCCAGACGACGAATATAAATCCAATGGCCATAACTGTAATCGTCCGCGCCAACGAACGAACGATGTCGCGATGCGCGATCGCCCACATGAGAGCAACGGCGATAAAATAAGGCACCAGGAGGATAAGAGAAAACTTGGTGAGCTGGGCAATGCCGAAGCTGATGCCAGCCAGCCACAAACCTTTTCGGGTCGGCTGTTCCAAGTACTTGATAAAAAAATAACTGCTTAAAAGAACGCCGAATAGCGCCGGAATATCCGTAGTTACGAAACGGCTGTGGGCCAGAACGGTGGGCGACAGAGAAAAAAGAAAAACGGAAATTAAACCGGCCCCATTTCCGTAAAGCTTTCTGGTCCAAACAAAAATAATTATTGCTGAGAGGACAAAAAATAGGAGCATCGGGAATTTGGCTACGTGAGTAATCAGAATCGCGTTATTTCCCGACCCGAAAATCAAATTACGCCCAAAATTCCATTGGTCATTGACGTTATCTTTCCAAACGGGCGTTTCAAACGCAGATTGATTAATATCCAGGAAAAGCAGCGCCAATCCGGCCAGATCTTTTGCTAGCGGCGGGTGTTCGGGATTTAATCGGTAATCTCCTTTCGTAACGTACGAATATCCGGCTCCGACATGAGGAATTTCATCAACGATAAAACTGTCGTCCCATGAACTGTTTATTGCCAGAAAAGCGGCGGCCGCGATTATTACTGCCGCGGTAATTTTAGTAGCCAGATGGTTCATTATATTAGTGGGCCAAAAAGCCAATAATATTCAACAACCGTGAATGCAATGAGCAACGCAGCCAGAGCAAGTCGAGCATTGAAATGCAGAGTTTCCGCGGCCGGACCCTCGGTTGTCATATACTGCCACTTGCTTACATTATTAATCAGCCACCAAATGCCGCGCGCGGAGAACATCATTACAAAAGGAATAACCATGGCTGTCGACACGGCATGCATTGAGATAAAATTTGGAATAAGAAGAATAAACAGCGAACTGACCATGAAAACGTGGGCGACAGACAGATGGCCGTGTTTTCTCTTAAAGAGATGGGTCACCTCCTTAATTAAGCCAATTGCGAAAAATATTCCAATCGGCCACGGCAGGAGCGGCCTGTCACTGAACCAAAACTGGGAAAAAGTCGCGGCAAATCTGTCATAAAACGAATAAAGTATTTGGGGCTGGGAGAATACGGATGATGCGCCGCCGGTGTTTAAAATTTCAAATCGATTCATCCAAATTGAAAATAGCAGCGGCAGTGAAATTATAATGCCGGTCAACAAAAGCACGGAGAAACCTTTTAGCAGCACATGCCGGCTATGGTCGTATTTTGAATGGCTGAAGTCTGCCTTCAAGAACGACCAGTAGCTTAGAAAAATTATTATCAAAACCGGAATGATAAAATAAAAATTTTCATAGTTGTACAATCCTGCAGCCGTCAAAACACCGGCCCAAATATAATCGGTCAAGTGATTGGTTCGCAATCCTTCCCAGACGAAATAAAAAACAAAAGTTATTATCAAAACCAGCCATATTTCCTCGGAACCGCTCCGCGAGATTTGAACATGCCAATGGGAAATAGCCGCCAGAAACGCGGCGATGCCGGCAATTTGCCAGCCGTATATGCGCCTGGCCAGAATATATAATCCGATGACCGAAAGAACCCCGGCCATTATCAAACCCTCTTCACTGGATATTGAAAACGGCACCCGAAAGAACCGGAAAATAAGAGCCGTAACAGTAACACCTAACAGCGACCAGGCCTGGGCTTTGCGGGACGGTTTCATTATATTTAATTCTATCAGAATTTTTATAAATCTTGTCCACATATGGGTTCGCTCATTTCAGGCAGAAGTAATATAATTCAGGCATGGAGGGCAATATTGAACAACAAGTTTCGTCTCTGGAAAAGCAAATAGAAGAAAGAAAAACACAAACCGAACAGCGTGAAGCGGGGGAGCAAGCGTCTGAAAAAGAGATTGTGCATTCAATTGTCGGCGAGCAAATCCAGCAACACGCTCCGATGCACCAGATAAAATCAAATTCTTCTTCCGGCCTTATGTACCAGGACCCCCGGCTGCAGCCCATGGTTCAGGATTTAGTCAATATCGCTTTTTCAAAAAGCATACCCGATGCCGTTAAGGCGGCCGTGAAATCCAATAACCCGGCCCTGATTGACGCGTTTCATGACATTCTGGTTGACGAATTGTATGCCCAACTTCTGGAGCGCCGAAAGCTTAAAGAAATAAAATAGCTTATTGATTTCCACAACGTTATTAATCGTATATCTTGGCGTCTTGGCGATATTATTAATCGCCGGTTTTGTTCTCGTCGGAGCCGTTAAGGGACGGGGCAGCGTGGCCAGAGCTCTTAATTTAGCGCTGTTTCGAATTACTCTGCCCAGGGAACCGTTGACAAACAACCAACAGCAAAGACCAGAGAAGGAGCTCATCTCGGTCATGGAACAGCTTTATTCATCTTTGTCTAATATCCATTCATCGGGATGGAATAAATTTGCATACGGCGAACCGTATATTGTCTTAGAATTATCAGTCCATCACGTCGGCGAAGAAATCAATTTCTATATCGCCGTACCAGTAACGTACAAAGACGTGTTTGAAAAGCAGGTTCATGGTGTTTTTCCGTTGTCTGAAGTCGAGCACGTGCATGATTACAACATATTCAATCCTCATGGTGCGTCCGTCGGCGGATATGCGAGCTTAACCGGTGACCCGATTCTGCCGATTAAATCATACCAGCATTTGGAGTCCGATCCTTTGGGCGGAATTCTGACATCGCTTTCAAAACTTGAAAAAGAGGGCGAAGGAGCAGCTATCCAGATACTCATTCGGCCTTCTCATAAAGATAAAATTAAGAAATTAGCCCAGAAAGTGGCCAAAGAAATGCAGTCTGGCTTGAAATTTTCGGCGGCCGTATACGCGGCCAAACACCCCAAGAAGGAAGAAAAAGAAAGCAAGCCTGAACAGCCGAAGGCGGTTACTCCCTTTGAAGAGGAGATTATTAAAGGGGTGCAATCCAAAGCATCAAAACCGCTTTTTGACTCAAATATTAGAATTGTCGTTTCCGCTCCGGATGAAACCCGGGCTGTGCAGTTGTTTAACGAAATCAGCGGATCCTTTGTTCAGTTTTCGGCGCCGGAAATGAACGGATTTAAAATTAATAAAATAAAATCCAAGGCCTTGGACAAGCTCTTGTTCAACTTTTCATTCCGAGTTTTTGACAGTGACAAATCAATCCTTCTTTCATCGGAAGAAATAACCAGTCTGTACCATTTTCCTATGGCTACGACTTTGGCCCCCAAGGTGAAATTTTTAAAATCAAAGCCCGCCGAACCGCCGGCGAATCTGCCGCAATCGGGTATCGGTTTGGGCATTAACATATTCCGGGGTAAGGAAACTCTTGTCAGGATGGCCGACAAAGACCGCAGCCGCCATTTGTATGTTATAGGCCAAACCGGAACCGGCAAATCCGTTTTTATGGAATCGCTGATTCATCAGGATATGGCCAAAGGCAAAGGCGTATGCGTGATTGATCCCCACGGCGAGTTTGCCGAATTTGTGTTGTCAGTTGTGCCCAAAGAAAGGATTGACGACGTCATATATTTTGATCCCGGCGATACGGCAAGGCCTATGGGTCTTAACATGCTGGAAATAGATCCCAGCCATCCCGAGCAAAAATCAATGGTCATAGATGAGTTATTCGGAATTTTTGATAAATTATACGACTTGAAGCAGACCGGCGGACCTATGTTTGAAAAATATTTCAAGAACGCGGCCTATCTTTTGCTTGATGATTATACGAATGAAATTCCGGTTCTGGCCGATATTTCCAGAGTTTTAGTCGATGATGAGTATCGGGCCGATAAATTAAAGAGGGAGACTAATCCGCTGATAAAACAGTTCTGGCAGCTGGAAGCGGAAAAAGCGGGCGGAGATCAGAGCCTTGCCAACATGGCTCCCTATATTTCATCCAAAATCACTTCCTTTGTGTACAATGAGTTCCTGCGGCCGATAATCAACCAGCAAATCAGTGCATTCAATTTCCGCCGGGCCATGGATGAGGGTAAGATTTTAATCGTCAATCTTTCCAAGGGCAAAATAGGGGACTTAAACGCAAATTTGCTGGGCATGATTATTATCGGCAAACTTTTAATGGCTGCACTTTCTCGTGTTGATATTTCTGATGAAAGTTCAAGACGGGATTTTTATTTATACATTGACGAGTTTCAAAACTTTACCACCGACAGCATAGGAATCATACTTTCGGAGGCCAGAAAGTATCATTTGAATTTAATAATCGCTCACCAGTTCATAAAACAATTGAAGGAGAATATAAGAGACGCGGTATTCGGCAATGTCGGCTCGATTGTCTCATTCCGAATCGGCCCCGATGACGCGGAATACATGAAAAATAAATTCGAGCCGGTGTTTACGCCATCCGATCTTATGAATATAGACAATCTCAACGCTTATGTTAACCTGCTCATAGGCGGCCAAACATCAAGGCCGTTTAACATGAAGGCGCTGACGGAACTCGTTTTTGGAGCTGGATCAAAAGATTACGCCGATAAGCTAAAACAAATATCCAGGTTGAGATTCGGCCGGCCTCGGGAGGAAGTCGAAGAAGAGATTAAGAAAAAATATGTTAAGTAAGAGAGATATATATTTTTGCATTCTGACCGGTTTTATAACCGGTTTTTCCGTTTGGCGAATATTGGATTTTCTTAATGCCCCGCTTCTTTATTTGCCGTCGTACGGCTGGCTGATGATTATCATCCCTGTTATCTGGATACTCGGCGTGAGTCTCGGCTATGCGCTGGGAGGATTGGCGTCATTTTTCAGGCAGTTCGGAAAGTTCGCAGTAATCGGATTTACAAATTCGTCAGTTGATATCGGCATACTTAACCTTTTGATTTTTCTGACCGGTATTCACGCCGGCTGGCAATATGTATTTTTCAAAGGAGTGTCATTTCTCTGCGCCATCGTGCCGAGTTACATACTTAACAAATATTGGGCTTTTTCGGCCGGGAATTCTACCGGCGGAGTTTTCGAATTTTCAAAATTCATGAGCGTGGCGTTGACGGCGATTTTTGTCAACACAACCGTCGCATCGATTGTCGTGAACTACGTAAATCCCGTATTCGGCATCATGCCGGAAGCATGGGCGACTGTCGGCGCCGTTACCGGATCGGCAACGGCATTGATTTTCTCATTCTTAGGATTTAAACTGGCAGTATTCAAGAAATAACTGCCAATGCTCTATCGCAAATACAGACCTAAAACATTCTCTGAAATTACCGGCCAGCAGCACGTAGTCAAAACACTCCAAGGCGCTCTGTTGGGCGGCCGGGTCGGCCATGCCTATCTTTTTTCCGGACCGCGGGGTACCGGCAAGACGACTCTAGCCCGGATATTGGCTAAATCCGTTAATTGCGAAAAATATTCGATCGCCGGAAAATCAGAAAAAGAAAGAGTATTAGGCCGGATTCCATGCAATGTTTGCGCATCATGCTCATCCATGGACAAGGGGACGTCTCTTGATTTGATTGAAATTGACGCCGCCTCCCAGACCGGAGTCGATGATATCCGCCAATTGACGGATTCAGTGAGAACGGCGGCTGTCGGCGGCCGTTTCAAGGTATTTGTAATTGATGAAGTGCACATGCTTTCTAAATCAGCATTCAACGCTCTGTTAAAAACATTGGAAGAGCCGCCCAGCCATGCCATTTTTATTCTTGCCACGACGGAACCGAACAAGATACTGGCGACCGTGCTTTCCAGAGTCCAACGCTTTGATTTTAAAAAACTGACTGAAAACGAAATATTGTCCAAGTTAAAAAAAATAGCGGAGACGGAGAATATCAAAATTGAAGACATCGGGCTTAGAGCCATAGCTAAAGCGTCTGACGGAGCTTTGAGAGACGGCGAGGTATTATTGTCAAAATTAATCGCGATTAACGGGGATGAAAATAATATTTCCGCCCAATCAGTCCATGACGCGCTCGGATTGATACCTTACCACTATTATCCCGACTTTCTGTCAAAGCTCGCGGCCTCAAATGGGCCCGAGGCGATATCGGTTCTGCATACGCTGAACGATTCAGGGTTTGACCTTGAAAATTTCGCCAAAGAATTTCTTGAATACGCCAGAAAAGTGCTGATTACAAAAGTTAATCCTGTTTTGGCATCGGCCATTCATGGAAATGACGATCAGATTATGGCCCACTCATCTAATATTGACGGACAAGAACTCATTAATATTATTAATATTTTTTCTCATGCCCGAGCGGGCATGCGCCATTCTCCGATACCGATTTTACCATTGGAATTGGCCGTTTTAGATGCTGTGGGTAAATAACAGACAGGGATATGGTATACTTTAGGCATGAATAGAATCAAATTTTCGTTGTTGGTCATATTGGTCGGAATATTAGTGGTTCCTACGTTGTCTAGCGCCGCTCGGTGGAATCCTTTTGCCAAGATTAGCGAACAAAGAACAGGAAAGGCTGGTATATTGGAAAATCCAGATTTGCTTTGCGCCGGTGAAGCCGTAAAAGCAAGAGAAGATGGCCTATTGGCAGGCATGGAAACGCATTTCGCAGTGATGAAGAAGACCATGGAAACAAGAAGGGCCGTTCTGTCGAAAGCATGGACAATGACAGATCGGAAAGAAAGAAATGTGGCGATAAGAAAAGCGGCGGCGGATTATAATATTGAAATGAGACTCGCAAATAAAGTGCTGAAGAATTCAAGAGATACCATATGGGCAAGCTACAGAAAATCAATGAAGGCCTGCGGAGTCAAGGGCGCGCCGGTGGAATTGGAGAAGAACGTGGTGCCGAACACAGACTTGAATGTTCAGTAAATAATTAAAATCATAAACGACTTCACAAGCGTCCGTAGTCAAATCAAATTCTCGCCCATACATTAGTTTTTCTTCGAACTTGCTATAAGTTGCCAACTTGTGTAAGTGAACTAAGGTAGTATACTTAAGTTTGTATCCTACCTATAATGGAAAAAAAGAAAGAGAAAATTGCAGCAATCGCATTTCGCCGGCAAGGTCTTTCATACTCAGAAATAATGGCCCAGGTTCCTGTTGCTAAATCTACTTTAGCTCTCTGGCTGCAATCAGTTGGTTTGTCTAAAAAACAAAAACAACGTTTAACTGAAAAGAAACTGGCCTCCGCTCGTAGGGGCGCTTTAAGAAAGAAGCAAGACAGAATTTTTAGATCCGATACAATTAAAAATCTCGCCAGAATGGAAATTGGAAAATTAACACACAGAGAGGCTTGGCTTATCGGGGCAGCACTCTATTGGGCTGAAGGTTCAAAAGAAAAAGAATGGAGTCCTGGTTCAAGGACCCAGTTTGGTAATTCAGATCCCAAAATGATAAGATTCTTCTTGTTTTGGGTGAATAGTATTTGTGGTATTTCATTAGATAGGATTATTCCGGCGCTTTATATCCATGAAAGCCACAAGGATAAAGTTTCTTCTGTTCTAAAATTCTGGTCTGAACAGACCCAGCTCCCTATTGAGAGGTTTAAGTATGTCTATTTTAAAAGAAATAAAGTTAATACAAAGAGAAAAAATATTGGAGAAGATTATCATGGATTATTGAGACTAAGTATTGCCGCGAGTTCAGAGTTAAATAGAAAAATTTCAGGTTGGGTAATCGGTATGACAGAAAATTTGCCGGGTGGTGTATTGGGTAACACGCCTGCCTTTGAAGCAGGAGACACTAGGTTCGAACCCTAGCCCGGCAGCCAACAAGAATAAGTATGATACCGAAAAATTCAATTTGCCTTTGGTTTGATAAGGACGCGGAGGAGGCGGCGAAGTTTTATACTGCAACTTTTCCTGACAGTAAAGTCGGCACTGTTTTTCATGCGCCCAGTGATTTTCCCGGCGGCAAGAAAGGCGACGTACTAACGGTAGAATTCACGGTTTGTGGTCTTCCCTGCATTGGCCTCAATGGCGGCCCGACTTTCAAGCACAGTGAAGCATTTTCTTTCCAGATCGTAACGGACGATCAGGAAGAAACAGATCGCTTTTGGAACGCGATAGTTGGGAATGACGGTCAGGAGAATGTGTGCGGGTGGTGCAGGGACCGCTGGGGAATTTCATGGCAAATCACGCCGCGAACGTTGAGCGAGGCGCTTGTAGCTGGCGGCGCGGAGGCGAAACGCGCTTTCGAAGCGATGCTGACGATGAAAAAAATCGACGTAGCTGCTATTGATGCGGCCCGCCTGGGGTAAGAGTGAGGTGGAGTATTTTATTATGAGGACGATTACAGTATATAAATTAGAAGATTTTAGGAAATGGCTGGTGAAGAATCATGCTAAAGAATCCAAGGTTGCTGTGGTCTTGTACAAGCGTCATACCGGTCATACAGCACCGTCGCATCGCGAGTTGATGGAGGAAGCAATATGTTTTGGCTGGATTGACACCACAATCAAGCGTCTGGATGATAATAAATATATCAGACATTTTTCCAAGCGGACTAAAAACAGCCGCTGGAGCGATAATACAATCAGTTACGCTAAGAGTTTAATTAAGTCCGGCAGAATGACGGAACACGGCACGGAATTTTATAAGCTCGGATTGTCCAAACCGACCCACGACTATGGCATACCAAAAAATCCTGATATGCCTGATGATTTAAAACAGGCTTTGGCTAAGAAGCCAAAAGCCAAAATTAGTTTTGAATCTTATCCGCCTTCGGCAAAGAAAGTCCTGTATCGTTGGCTTTACAGAGCCAAGCTGCCGGCGACCAGAGCCAAAAGGATTAAATACATCGTCAACAACGCAACTAAAGGCATTAAGCTGTTCTAGGTAAAAATATTATCACGTAATTATATGCCTAAATACACTTTACGATTCAGAGCAGTAAATAAAGACATTTTTCTGAATATAAAATCCGGCAGGAAAACTGTGGAAACTAGGGCCGCTTCGGAAAAATACCGAAACATCCAGAGCGGAGACTCAGTAGTTTTGGTTTGCGGGAAAGACAGATTCCAGAAAAAAGTTAAAAAGGCAAAAATATTTACAACAGTCAGGTCCTTATTGCGCTCGTATAATTTAAAACGGATAATGCCCGAATTAAATTCAGAAAAAAATGGCAAGAAGAATTATATAAATATCCGAATTACAAAGAGAAAATTAAAAAGTTTGGCTTGATTGCACTAGAATTAGAATAATTTTATGAAGACCATTGTAATAACTGGAGCAAGCAGAGGGATAGGATTGGCGACGGCTAAGAAATTTCTAGCCGAAAACTGGCGGGTTATTGGCACATATCTGAATACTCAAATGCCGATTCAAGCTGAGAATTTATTTGCGATAAAGTATAATCAGGGCGATCCCGAAAGTATTGCCGGAGCGGTCGAAGAAATAAAAAAAATCAGCCCGAATATTGACGCATTAATTAACAATGCAGGCATCCTTCTTGATGCACAAGATACAACCGCTGATTCAGTAAAAGTTAGAAATACATTAGAGATTAATGTTGTGGGAGTAGTTGACTTAACAGAGCGCCTAATTCCGTTATTGCAGAAAGAGGGCCACGTAGTAAATCTAAATTCTGGCTACGGTTCCATATCAGCTCCAATATTGGATGACGAGACATCTTCTGGTTATCGCATTTCTAAAGCTGCGCTGAATATGTATACGCGTCATCTGGCTTTTCGTCTAGAATCCAAAGGTATCATTGTTTCATCTTTAGCTCCTGGATGGGTTAAATCAGATATGGGATATATGGTTGCCACTGATACAGAGGGACCAGATCGAACTCCAGAACAGGCAGCCGATGATATTTTTAAATTAGTGACTGACGTCAAAGAAACTGGTAAATTTTGGAGATTAGGCAAGAAGACAGATTGGTAAATTCGAAATAAGCATAAAATTTTAATCAATGTTTAAGGGAATAATAAGAGAACTAAGAAAAGAAGATATTGATTACGTCCAAAAAATTTTTGAAATGCATTAGAGAGTGAGTCTGTAAAAATGGAAAAACTTTTTTATCTAATTTTTTCAGTTTCCGGCCAAAATATATTTTTTGATTCGGTAATAATATTTTTTGGCACTTACTTTGCCATGATAGCCGGCGGGATTTTTATTCTCCTGGCCTTTTGGTATTACATGGCCGACGAAAGAAAATATTCACGGGCTATAATTTTAGGATTGATTTCGGCTTTTTTCGCAAGATATGGCATTGTAAGTTTGATTCGTATTTATTACCAAAGCCCCAGGCCGTTTACATTTTTGGATATAAACAATTTAATTTTCGACTCTAACTATTCGTTTCCCTCCGGCCACGCGATGTTTTTTTTCACGCTGGGAACGGTTATGTATGCCGTTAATAAAAAAATGGCGTGGTTCGCGTATATTTCTGGTTTTGTAATCGGAATCGCCAGAATCGCAGGCGGGGTTCACTGGCCGACAGATATTCTGGGCGGAATGATATTGGGAATCGTATTCGGAATAATTGTAAATTGGGCGAACAGTAATTTCATGGCCAGTTCACGATAAAAAAATACAATTCCGGGGTATTAACTTACATTTTTTCGCCAAATCATCGGAACACTGTTCCGATGTCGCTTGTGCGGATATGTCATATACCCCTATGGCTAACATAAATCCGGGCCAGGTTCAGCAATATCTGCAGGGTCTTAATTTTCCGGCCGAGAAAGATGAAATTATTTCCAATGCCACGGAAAAAGGGGCCGGCGAAGACATATTGGGCGCACTTAGGAGATTGCCCGATAAGTCATATGACAATACTGCCGAAGTAAATGAGGAAATAGGTAAAGGGGATACCAGTGAGTAGATATATAGATGTTAAAATTAGATAACATAATCCCGCCAATGGCGGGATTATGTTATAGATGGCAGCAATCGGGGGTCTGGCCGTGCTTCTCGGCTTCCAGAATAAGCCGCTCCATGATATCAATGGCTTTAGCCGGATATTTGCCGATAGCCGTCTCTTCAGACAGCATCAAGGCGTCAGCGCCTTGAGTAATGGCTTGAGATACATCAGTCAATTCGGCCCGAGTCGGTTCAGGATTATTGACCATAGTTAAAAGCATTTGGGTGGCCACTATCACAGGTTTTTTAAAGGCCTTGGACTTGTTTATCAGTTCTTGCTGGATGAAGGGAATTTGCTCAAACGGCACATCGTTGGCCATATCGCCGCGGCCAATCATAATCGCGTCGGCGACAAGCAGGATGTTGTCAATATTCTCAATAGCTATTTTTCTTTCAATCTTCGCGATAACCGGAATCCGAGCACCATATTTTTTTATCTCATCTTTCATCTTGACGATATCAGTATCGGTTCCGACAAATGACATGGCAACATAATCAACATTCTGCTCAATGCCGAATCTTAAATCCAAAATATCTTTGTCGGTAATAATTTCACTCGCGTCATCAAATTTATGGCCCGCGCCGGTTTGAATTCTCGGCCCGGAAAGATCCTGGATGATTGGAATTTTTTTATTTGCTTCGCCGGCCAGTAATCTGATATTTGATATGTAACGTGCGTGCTCGTCGTGGCTGCCCCATGAAAAATTCAAACGAGCGACATCCATCTGATGCGTCATCATTTCCCGAAGAACATCTATTCCGCTCGACGCGGGTCCGATTGTGGCAATTATTTGGGCTCGGCTAGGCATTGGTTGATATGTGTAGTAGGCGGTTATATTTTGCGATTCTTTCGCCCCGATTTGGCGCTCCGGCTTTGAGGCCGAAACAGCCAAAAGCGTAAGATAAATCGGCGATAAAGTCATCGTCTGTTTCTCCGCTCCTATGGCTGACAATGCATTCTATGTTGTTTTCTCTGGCAATTTTCATTGTTTGAAGCGTTTCCGTCAGCGTGCCGATTTGGTTGGGTTTTATGATAATAGAATTTATTGAATCCTCTTTTAAAGCTTTGTTTAGCATACCCGGATTTGTCACCGTCAGATCGTCGCCAACGACATATAGGCCGGAATGGGAATTTTTTAAATTTCTGAATGAGACAAAATCATTCTCCTCAAAAGGATCTTCGATGGCCATGATATCAAAATCGCGAGTCATCTCGGAATATATGGTGGCTAAATCAGATGCAGTCATGCTCATTCCACCGATTTGATATGAATTATTCATGTAAAACGTTGAGGCCGCCACATCCATGGACAGTCTCGTCATGCTCGAATAGCCGGTATTCTGAATCGCATGGGTCAAAATTTGCAGAGGCTTTTTTACGTCATCAGTGTCGACTATCTCGCCCGTGTCGATTGTAACACCACCCTCATCACCGAGATTAGCGTAAGACTGGGACATTTCCGAAGCGACGATATCTCGGACGTTCTTCATAACGGCCGATGAAATTTCCAACGACTCCGATACGGACATCGTTTGCGGCACGATGTGATATTCCTGAAACGGAAGTTTGGATCGGGCGTGTTTGCCCCCGTTAATCAAATTAAAAAAAAGATAGGGGACAGGCCTAGATGTTTTCATGTCTTCGATACCTCTCAAATACTGCCATGGCTCCAAATTAAGGCTCTTGGCCGCGGCCTTAGCGCAGGCGACACTGACTCCGATTAATACGTTTCCGCCTAAATTCGACTTATCCTGACTGCCGTCCATCTCCTGAAGAATCGAATCTATTTCAGACTGGTTTTGAGCGTCAGCGCCGATTAATTTGGGCGCGACGATACCGTTAATGTTAGCTATGCTTCTGTTTATGTCTTTTATCTCATGTGCCTCGCGCGATCCCGTGCTGGCGCCCGAAGGAACAGAGAATGTGCCTCGGCCGTTTTCCGTAACAACCGTAACTGAAATCGTAAAATCACTCCGCGAATTTAATATTTTTTCAACTGAAATATTTCGTATCCTCATATATTATTTCCGGCTTTTCCGAAAATGAAGGAATCAATGTTTTCACAAGCAGTCTTTAATATTTCACTCTTGGCCTCAGCAGTAAAAAAGGCGATATGAGGTGTAACGATGACATTGGGCATGTCAATCAATACGTGGTCTTGTACAATCGCTTTGACATCATTTTCATTGTCCGGAATGCGGTCGGAAAATATTTCCATTTCCTCTTTGAGCGGTCTCTCTCCTTCCAAAACATCCAGCCCCGCGCCTCCCAGAATGCCGTCATGAAGGGACTGCAGAAGGGCTTCCGTTTCCACGATTTCTCCGCGGGCGGTGTTAATCAAATATGCCCCTTTCTTTATTTTCCCCATGTTTTCCTTATTTAACAAATGATGTGTGTCATTCGTATACGGCACATGAAGAGATATGATATCGGATTGAGAAAGCAGACTGTCCAAATCCACGTATTCAAACCCCATTTCACAGGCGAAGCCCTCGTCTTTAAATGCGTCAAAGGCGATGACGTTCATTTGAAATCCGTTTTTGGCTATGCGCGCGACATTCTTGCCGATGCGGCCGGTGCCGATAATGCCCAAAGTTTTGCCCTTAAGTTCAAATCCGCCCAAATTTGAGATATTGTAATCAGTCGATTCACGCAATTGATGATAGGCCGGAAATATTTTCCTGTTCAGGGCCAATATCAGCGCGAATGTAAATTCGGCGACAGTTTCTGATCCATACGAGGGAACGTATGACACGGAAATGCCCCTTTGTTTCGCGTTGTCGACATCAACATGGTCGTATCCGGTTGATCGCGTTGATATATGTTTAAGATTGGGTAAACGATCCAAAATTTCTTTGTTGACCACGGAATTCACGAATACGGATATGATATCGGCATCCGCCGCCGAATCAGCGTTTTCCACGTTCAATTTTTTGTCGGAAAAAAATAGTTCATGCCCGAGAATTAAAGATGAGACAATGGCATTATCCTCGGCGGAATTTTCAAAAAAATATATTTTCATGTTATTCGTCGCAAACCATCTTACACTGGGGCGGAATTGATGTCGGCTCCGGGCCAGATTCACCGGAAATTAAATCGGTGATTTTTTCGCTGATAGTTTTAATTATGCCCTTGTCTTGGGCTGTCAATTCTTTGGCAGTTTTCGCCTTTTCCTTCACATCTTTTAACGCATTGACGGCCTTTTGAATCGCCGCCTTGTCCTTGGCCGATATGTCTTTTGACTTGAGGATGTTGTTTAGAGAAGATGACAAACTTGAATTAAGGGTATCGATTCCCTCGTTCAAATTATCAATAACGATTTCTCTTTCGGACTTGGGAAATATTGTCGTGTCGATTTTCGCTTTAATATTTTCAAGCATGTTGGATCCAAGTAAGTCGGTTTTTATTCCGACGGTGAAAATAAGGCCTAGAATTATTATTAAACCGATTAAGTATGACATATGGATATATTAATCAAAATCCTATCCCTGGCAAGCTGAACGTCCCCTTAACCAGGTCTGGATTAATAGTGTAGAGAATGACATAGGCGGCAAAGAGGAAGACGGCGCCCGTGGCGGCATTGGTTACTCTCTTCCTGGCTTGATCATACGCTCCGGGATTGCTTCCAGCCATGAACCACTGTAAACCGGCGATAAATACCATCAAAAATACAGATATCCCCACTATTCTAAATGCCCATGTCAATATTAATGCTATCAGCTGGCCAAAACCCGGATATCCGGTAGGTATTGATGGTTGGGGAGGGGAGGAGAAGGAGGCGTTTGTACTTGCGGCGACTTGGGTAATTGGTACCTGGCTGTCGGGCAAATCAGAGCATGCATCGCCGCATAAATCAACTCTGGGCGAATTTTTGGAAACCTTGATTATATGCAGCTTCCCTTTGTCGCTTGCGGCGGTAATAACGATGTCTTTTCCGTCATAACCAACATCCCAGGCCGCGGCCGGAGCATCGTTTACGATTATCACTTCCTTCTGGCCCCACGGCCGCAGAAAGATAGCATTGAATCCGTTAAACGCTCCAATCCATATTTTTCCATCAACGCTGAATAATTTCGGCGCTCCATCTTCAAACTGTCCGCCGGCCACACCGAGATTAATTATTTCCCCGCTCGGATCGCGGCCGAACGTCCCCGGCCCGTACCCGCCCCACGCAACATAGCCGCCTATGGCATCTATTCCGCCGACAAGGCCTTGAATTTCAAACTCATCCTTCAATTGGGAATTTTGATAAACGCATATAGGGCCTTCGTTGGTTCCATTATCGCAAGGTGTGTATAAAAGATTGCCTGTGATAGCAGGAAGGCCCAATTCACCATCGCCACCGAGAATTGCGCCGTCATAAATCAGTGGCGTGCCCGCGTATACCGCGGCCCAGTGGCCATCGCCGGCCACGAGCCCGCCCCCGGTAAGTGAAGTAAGAAAAGACGAATCGACATCCGATGTGTCAATTTTACGGGTTTTCCACGTGCCGTATTCGACCTCGTATAATTCAGCGCCATTGTCGAGGCATCCCATCAATATTTTATTCGCGCTTATCCATCGTCCGGAATTAGTGAATTGACGGCATGTATCATTTAAAATCTTTTGTAAATCAATGAATTCATATCGTTTTCCGATTTCGGCGAGATAGCTGCCGCCATTGCCGTAAACAACTTTTTTCCCGTCAGGCGATAAATACGGCCACCAGCCGTCATCGGCTTGAATATAATAATCAAGAGGTTGGGCCTTTGGCGCATCTTCGAAATTAACAGCGCCCTGATTCAAAGCAAAGGCGTTGGCGGCAATAAACAAAAGCGGGATGTATTTAAAAATTGACATGAATGTTTCCTCCGGTCGTGGTATCGACTTTACAAACGTACTCATCGATAAACGACACCGCGCCGGCTTTTTCGGCAGCCGAATAAAAATTTAAATAACACTTGGGATGGGGTGAGATGTTAAAATCCACGCAGGTGCCGGAATTCGGATTTCCGGGTTTATGGCAGGACGATTTACTCGGTCCGCCGTTAACTTGCAGTGAGGAGGCGATTTTGATTGAACAAGAGGCATCAGACGCGAGGTAAAGGTCGACTAATTTTTTTACTTTGGCTGCGGTTTGGGGAGAAGCCAAGCAGACACCGTCATTTGATTCACAACCCCGGCTCGAAGTGTAACTGGAAATATTTAAGCACTGGGATGTATTTTGACAGCCGGCGGCCGGAGAATTCGAAAAAGATTTTTTGCATGCCGTTCCGGCGGGTATCGGCGTTACCACGGCTTTTTCCGCGACTATCCCTGGCAAGCTGAACGTCCCCTTAACCAGGTCTGGATTAATAGTGTAGAGAATGACATAGGCGGCAAAGAGGAAGACGGCGCCCGTGGCGGCATTGGTTACTCTCTTCCTGGCTTGATCATACGCTCCGGGATTGCTTCCAGCCATGAACCACTGTAAACCGGCGATAAATACCATCAAAAATACAGATATCCCCACTATTCTAAATGCCCATGTCAATATTAATGCTATCAGCTGGCCAAAACCCGGATATCCGGTAGGTATTGATGGTTGGGGAGGGGAGGAGAAGGAGGCGCCGCCTGTTTGCGGCTGGGAATCGCTGGCAGCATTTGTGCCCGCACTTCCAGATGCCGTGATGTCTTCAGCCGCCTCGGTGCTCATGAACGAGAATAACAGAAACAGGAATATGATGGATGCGGTTAATCCCAGCCTCACAATTTTCATTTCTTAATTATACTATGACGCCTATCGCCTTGGTATGATATAATGTGCATATCAATGAGAATTAAATGTTTCCGACTAATTATTACCGGAATTTTTGTATTTTCGTCTTTTTTGTATTTAAATTCGGCAAGCGCGGGGATAATAGAAGATATCGCGGACAGACAAAGACAGATACAAGAACTGCAAAAACAAATTGAAGAGTATGAAAAACAGATTCAGCAGACAAAAACGCAAAAAGTAACTCTTCAAAACGAAATTAACAAGCTAAACGCTCAAATCGGCCAGTTGCAACTGCAAATCAAAAGCCTTAATTTGTCAATAAACCAGACGGGATTGGAAATCTCCAATACTCAATCAAAAATATCGGAGGCCGAGGAGAGTCTGGACAAGCACAGAGAGGCATTGGCTCAGTATATAAAAATTATCAATGCCACCGATCAGGTATCTTTACCGGAGATTTTGATTAAGAATGAGAGCTTGTCCCAATTTTTTAATCAGCTCAATGATATTCAGATTACTCAAGGTGAGTTGAGAAGCACAATTGAAAACATTAAGTCTTTAAAGTCTGACTTGCAGGTCAAAAAGTCAGATCTCGAGGAAAAACAATCGGATTTGATTAATCTGCATCAAATGAGCGAAGTTGAAAAGAGAAACCTGGATCAGATTAAAACCAGGCAAAATCAAATATTAAAACAGACGCAAGGCCAGGAATCAAAATTTCAGCAGCTCGTCCAAAGTTCGAAATTAAATCTTCAACGATTGCAAGCAGAAATCACGTTTCTTCAGCAAAATGGTGTTTCCGTCAGCGACGCGGTTAAATACGGTCAGCTGGCGGCTATTGCCGTCGGAATCAGGCCGGCGTTTCTTTTGGCAGAATTAGAAATTGAATCAGGCCTTGGCGTTAACGTCGGAAAATGCAATCGGGCCGGCGATCCGCCGGAAAGAAGTTATCGCGCGGTGATGAAGCCAACCAGGGACATTCAACCCTTTATTCGAATAACACGCGAGCTGGGATTGGACACGGAAACGACTCCGGTTTCCTGTCCTCAAAGGGGCGTCGTCGGCTGGGGAGGAGCGATGGGACCCGCTCAATTTCTGCCTTCAACGTGGATGGGCTACAAGGAGGCAGTCGCTCAAACGACTGGCCATAATCCGGCCAATCCATGGAATATCCAAGATGCGTTCACAGCCGCGGCTTTGAAATTAGCCAAAGGCGGCGCAACGGCGAAAACACGAACGGCGGAAGTGGCTGCGTCCAAAGCATATTACAGCGGCCGATCAACATGCTCCACGGCGGCTTGCAACTCATATGCCAATGCCGTCCAGCGAAAGGCGACGGAAATTGAGGCCAATTTATGATGATAAGTAAATTTAAATTTATTGTGATTGTGATTTTTATTGTGATGTCAGCGAGTATCGCGGTGTTTAAATTTGTCCAAGCCCAAATATTACCTTCCTCAAAGATTATTGAATATCAGTCAACTCCGACGCCCAGCCCCACGCCTATTCCTTGGACTATTTTTGACAAAATCAGCGAGGGGAAAAAACTCCTCGAACATATTGCTTTGTTTGTCGGTTTAAAGGATATTCCCTACACGGAAAAGAGAGTTTCAAATTCCAACGGAAAAATATCTATAACTGATAGGACAATCAAGGATCCGGAAAGACAGATTGCTCTCGTATTATTAAATACTCAAACTGGAGAATTAAGTAAAATAATCGTGACGAAGCGGGGCGGCGAATTAATTGTGCCGGAAGGATATGAAATTGAGGTTATAGAAAGAGCCAGTGGTATTCGCTGGAATTACTGGGCTACGCAATACAAAGTATCAAGGCCGGAGAATACCATCGTAATACTGAACAAATGGCCAGAGCCGAAAAACGTAACCGTCAGAAAGGTCGTAACTAACAGCAAGGGCAAAAAAGTCACAGTCAACCAAACGAACCGCCAAATCGAATACATCACGTATTCCGCGTATAACGATGATCTCAGGAGGCCGGAACTGGTGGCGAAAGGGGGAGAATATATAAAGGCGACAGTTGAATCTGCCTATCAGAAATTAAAAGAGAGAAACGTTCAGTCGAGGGCTTTGCCCGGAAAAAATATCTCTGAGGTATCGCAGCTTAAAACAACATTTTTTGAAAAAATTCCTTTGATGGAGCAGACCGATTTGGGAGAATTTCTGCTTGATGCGGAGCACATGACGGACAGAGTAAAAGTCGTGTTAGCCACGAACGAAATCGAAGCTTTCGCAAAAACATGCAACAGGGTAAGCGCTTGCGGCTGGATACAGTTTACGCCCGGCACATATTCGGCGATTAGAAAATCATATTCCAAGGCTCGATTGGAGCCCGATTTCGTTAAAGGCGCCGCTGATCATACAAATTCGATGATGGCTGCGATATTGCTTTATGACTATAACCTGTCGAATCTGATAAAGAATCACGGCATTAAAATTGCTGATGACCCGCGCCTTGAGGAATACCTTGCCGCCGCATATAACGGCTCCCCGAAATGGGTTGATAAGTCGTTAAAAGCAGTTATCGCGGGAGCCGGCGATTGGATAGGACATTTAAAAAATGAAACTAAGGGTTTCATCGCCAAGCTACGCCTCATCCGCGACAATAATTTACTTTAGAATTTCTACAACCTTGTTTTTGGAAGTAAAGCCGGAAATTATACGCACGCTTGATTGCGGAACGCTAAAATATTCACTCAAGATTTTAACGATTGCCTTGTTCGCCCGCCCCTGAATAGGCGGCTCTTTGACCGAAACGGCGTACGAAAAATCATCAATCATGGCAATCGCATCTTCTTTGGCGGCCGGTTTGGCCTTGATTGATATTCTCATTTATTTTTATGATATAATGTTCACCTGAAATTATGAGAAAAGCAAGTAAGACCGTATATGTAGCCATGTCCGGGGGAGTTGATTCTTCCGTCGCAGCCGCGCTGTTAAAGAAGCGAGGATTTAATGTTGTCGGGGTTTTTATGAAGCCATGGCAGCCCAAGGGAACGGTTTGCCTTTGGGAAAAAGACAGAGAGGATGCTTTAAGAGTCGCCGCGATACTGGAAATCCCTTTCCTAACGTGGGATTTTTCCAAGGAATATAAGAGGTCTGTTGCCGATTACATGATTAGAGAATACAAGACCGGCCGAACACCCAATCCGGATGTGATGTGTAATAAAGAAATTAAGTTTGGGTTATTTTTTAAAAGGGCGATGAAAGCCGGCGCGGACCTTATCGCCACCGGCCATTATATCCGATTAAGAAACGGCAAATTGTGTCAAGGAAAAGATAAAAATAAGGATCAGAGCTATTTCTTGTGGACTCTAAAAAAAGAGATTCTGGGGAAATGCATATTTCCAGTGGGGGAATACACTAAACCTGAAGTCAGAAAATTGGCCAGAAAGTTTAATCTTCCGAACGCGGTAAAAAAGGACAGCCAGGGGGTCTGTTTTATCGGACCCCTGGACATGAAATCTTTTCTGGCAGCCAGAATCAAATCGAAAATGGGAAGGATAATTCACGTTGACGGACGAGAACTGGGAACTCATGACGGCGTATTCTACTACACTATCGGCCAAAGACACGGATTGGATATTAAAGACGGCCAAGGCCCGCATTTTGTCGTTTCAAAAGACTTTAAAAAAAATATACTTTACGTCGGTCATGAGAAGAATTTATTGTCCCAGAAAGCGAAATTGCGCGATATCAATTGGATAAACAGCCGGCCGAATTTACTGCCGGCGGTCATTGATGTCAAAGTACGATATAGAACGCCGTCAAAAAAGGCAATTATGAATAAGGATGGAACTATTGAATTTATAAAGCCCGAGCGGGCAATTACATCGGGTCAGTCAGCCGTACTTTACCGCGGCTCGCAGCTGCTTGGCGGCGGAATTATTGAATAAGTTTTAGCAGACTCTCGCCGGTCATTTCGACCGGTTTTTGTATGCCTAGAATTTCGAGAACTGTCGGCGCGATATCGGAAAGAAAACCCCCTGGTTCATTAAAATCCGTATTTTCCGTTTTTCCTTCAAAATTACCTGATATAAAATATATCGGCACCGGACTGGGGTTGTGCCTTGTTTCCGGCTCACCGGACTTGTACACCATTTGCTCGGCATTGCCATGATCGGATGTGACGATTAAAAAACCGTTCTTGGCCAATACTGCATCGCGAATTTTGCCGACATTTTCATCAACCGCTTCCAATCCCTTCACCACCTGATCGTACACGCCCATATGGGCGAGCATGTCCGGATTTGCGAAGTTTATGAGCATGAAATCATATGCGTCGGATTCGATTGATTTTACGACATGAGAAGTTATCTCGTCGCATTTCATTCTTGGATTTTCAGTGGGATTACGGTCTGACTTTATCAATACGTCTTCTTCCCCATCGAGTTTTAAATCCCTCAACCCATGAAAAAAGTAGGTTACGTGGGCGTATTTCTCTGTTTCCGCGATATGCAACTGTTTAAGCCCGTTTTTGCTTATGACCTCCGGCAGACTATTATTAATATTCCGAAGAGGAAATGCTACATGAAAGTTGGGAGTCGGTTCGATATATTGCGTCATTCCAGCAATAAATAAATTCCTGGGCATATCAGGATTAAATTCCTTGAAATCTTCTTTAACAAAAACTGAGACCAACTGCCTCATTCTGTCTTCTCTGAAATTAAAAAATATAACGGAATCGTTGTCTGAAATTTTCCCTTCCGGGTTAATAACCATAGGCACCATGTTTATATCCGTGTATCCGGATTCATATTTTAATTTCAACGCTGCGGCCGGATCAGAAATCTTTTCCCCTTTTGCCCGAATCAATAGATCGCACGTATCGCTGATTAAATCCCAGTTGTTGTTTCTGTCCATGGCGATATCCCGGCCGACAATTGTCGCTATTGATCCCGTAGCGGAGTCAAGAATATACTTATTTAATCTTTCTATTAATTCGGGAGCCTCCTCTAGACCCGAATCCTTGCCGTCTGTAAATAAATGCAGGTAGACATTCGAAAGGCCGTTCTTTTTTGCTAAATCTATTAAGGCAAAAATATGGGAAATGTGAGAGTGCACGGAGTTTGAACCCAGAAGACCGACCAAATGCATTTTGGAATTGTTTGTTTTAACATGGTTTGCCGCTTCGACAAAAACTGGATTTTCGAAAAAGTCCCCCGAACGTATACTTTTATTAATCCTGTCCAGATACTGGAAGATGACGCGGCCGGCCCCGATCGTTAAATGGCCGACTTCGCTGTTTCCCGACTCACCGTGAGTCAATCCCACCGCCGGACCCGATGCCTGTAAAAGCAAAGACGGGTATTTGCTTTCAATATCCCTAATAATGGGCAAATTGGCATTGGCAATGGCGTTTCCAATTGTTTCCCTTGAGTAGCCCCAACCGTCTAATATAAGTAGAACCACGGGTTTCATAATAAAATTATATCACAATATTTATCCACGCCGGCATATTTGCGCGATTATGAATCTGTGGTAGAATATATTCGTTATTCTAAATTATTGAGTTTAGTAATTTCCTAAGTAGAATATTCTACTTTCCCAATGACAGACTCATGTATCACATATGTTATCAGGTCTAAATCCGCTCATCGCGGCTATTTCCGCATTGCTGCCGGGGATGGTTATAGGCTATTTAATAAGGCAGGTTATCGTTTCTCGCCGAACAAGCCTGGCCGAATCTAAGGCCCAGCAGTTACTCGCCGACTCCAAATCAAAAGCGCAAGACATCGTCCTGGACGCCAAAAACCAGGCTATTAAACTTTTAGAGGATGCCAAAAAAGAAGAGAAAGAAAGACATCAGCAAACGGCAAAGATTGAAAATCTTTTAACCAGAAAAGAAGCCGAACTTGACCATAAATCTAAAGAAATCGAAAAAGAGAGGGAGAATTTAAAGTTAAAACTGGCGGAACTGCAGAATATCAAATTGGAACTTGAAAAGAGCAAAGAAATTCAAATTCAAGAATTAGAGAGAATCTCACAATTGAACAGGGAAACGGCCAAAGTCGAATTGATCTCGACGCTTGAAAAAGAATACCAGAACGATCTCTATGAAAAAATAAAGAAATTAGAGCAGGAAAATAAAGAAGAACTTGAAAAAAAGGCCCGAGAAATATTAACATTGGCCATTCAGAGATATTCCGGATCGCACATAGCTGACGCTACCACGACCGTCGTTTCATTACCGTCCGATGAAGTGAAGGGAAAGATAATCGGAAAAGAAGGTAGGAATATTAAAACAATCGAAAGATTAACGGGCGTTGACGTTATCATCGACGACACTCCGGAGGCGTTAGTCGTATCCGGCTTTGACCCTGTCAGAAGACAAGTCGCTAAACTGGCAATTGACAAGTTAATTGCGGACGGCCGCATACATCCGGCAAAAATAGAGGAAATGGTTGAAAAAGCTAAAGAGGAGATAAACGCCAGAATTAAGGAGGCCGGCGAAGCGGCGTTGTTTGAAACGGGGATTGGCCCCATTGATCCAAAACTCACCTATTTATTAGGTAGATTGGCATTTAGGACCAGTTTCGGCCAGAACGTTCTGCTTCATTCCATAGAGATGACCCACATTGCCGGCATGCTCGCCGCGGAACTCGGTATTGATGTTGCAACCGCAAAAAAAGGTGCGTTATTCCATGATATCGGCAAGGCCGTTGATCACGAAGTTCAAGGAACGCATGTTGAGATCGGCCGAAAAATCCTTCAAAAATTCGGTATGGACCAAAAAGTCATAATGGCCATGGAAGCCCATCATGAAGAATACCCTTATGTTTCACTGGAGTCCCGGATTGTTCAGGCAGCCGATGCCATATCGGGAGCAAGGCCCGGAGCCAGAAAAGATACGGTTGAGATATATCTTAAAAGACTTGAAGAACTCGAGAGAATCGCCGCATCATTCGACGGAGTTGAAAAATCATATGCCATTCAGGCCGGCCGAGAATTGAGGATATTTGTGACTCCAATGGCGATAGACGACCTTGGAGCCATAAAACTCGCCAAGGATATCGCCAAGAAAATAGAAGATGAAATGAAATATCCGGGTGAGATTAAAGTTAATGTTATCAGGGAGACGCGCGCGATTGAGTACGCAAGATAGAGTCTGGGTTTAACAACCGGTATTGTCAAACATGCCTAAAATTATGTATTATCCACAAGGGTATTGCAATTTTGGCGAAAAACCTAGAGAATTAAGATGTTGAGCTTAAAAAGCTTGGTAAATTAATAGTTTTTCTGGTCGATAAGCTATTATTATATTTGAGTAATAAATAATAATACATATAAGATATGGCAGTTAAAAAAACACAATTAGCGCAGAGAATCGCAGAAAAAATGAATGTGCCCAAAAAGCAGGCTGCTGAATTTGTAGACACGTTCGTTGATATCGTAACTGGCGTCATGAAATCGGGGGATAAGGTTAACATCACCGGATTCGGCATATTTAAAGTGGCCGACAGAAAGGCGCGAGAAGGGCGCAACCCGAGAACCGGAGAAACCATCCAGATCAAAGCTTCAAAAAAGCCGAAATTCACGCCCGGTAAGATTTTGAAAGAAGCCATAATGTAACCCGAGCGACGTATCGGATCCGATACATCAAACAAAAATCCGTTTTACGAAACGGTTTTTTGTTGGTACAATACATTCAATTTGCGGGTATCGTATAGTAGTAGTATAACTGCCTTCCACGCAGTTGGCCGGGGTGCAAATCCCCGTACCCGCTCCGGGTAGGAAGTAAATTTATTTACCAGAATGCCCCCGTAGCTTAATGGATAAAGCAACTCTCTTCTAAGGAGTTGATGCGGGTCCGATTCCTGCCGGGGGTACAACGTTGGAAATGTCAGAGATTCAGATGTCGCCTCGCTTTGCGAGGCCAAAACCGCAAAAGAACCCGTTAAAAATACCGGCTCATACAATATTTTGTAGAAGAAGAATAGAAAAATTATCATAAGGATTTTTTAAGATAATTTCAGCGGAGATGCTGATTTTTTATTGCCCTTGACTGCGAGTACGTTATATGCTATATTCATTGATAGTATGGGCATCGTTGCCTAAATCCAGTTCCTTGAAAGGAGTACAAGCATGAAAAGCACGATGACGGAAACAAATCTGTCCATGATGGACTTTACGCGCTACTTCGAGGCGAAGCGGCTCGGAAAGCTCTACTTTCCGAACGGGAAGTGTATGATTCCTCACGGACTCGCGTTCGAAAACGCAGAGTTCCCAAACTTCTTCATCCGCCTCGATGACCTCTACAAGATGGTGAGCGGTTGGAAGGTGAACCACACGCTGGTTCCACTCGACGATATCATTGCGGTCATCGCATTCGGCTCCGCCGTTCGCCACCCAGGGGTGCAGGAAGTTATTCGCGAGCGTAGGAAGTTTCTGCTGTTCGGCGAAAAGGTGACGAAGGTCAAGCAAGTGGCGATTCAGCCGAACGATGCCGATTTCCTCGTCATCACGGGTGAAAACCTGATGCGCGAAGAAGTGCTCGAACCCATCTCGATCAAGACTTACGACTGCGGCACTTGGATCAGAAGGGGTGGCATTCACCTCGTCAATCGTGGCGTGAGCCAACTTCTCAACGGCGTTCGATTCAACGACACGGTGAGTGCGTCTGCTCTGCGAGAAGGTGTGCCAGTGTTCTTCAACGGCCGTTTCGGAAATGTATCCATGGAAGCGGGCGTCCAATCCGCAACGCCGATGAAGGTTCATTGGGACGAGAACGGCCAGGGTTTCTTGACTGGCAGGATTCAGTAGCCAATCAGCAAGTACTCATGTTTGCTCTCTCCAACATCACGGGGGGAGTTTGCGAAAGCAACTCCCTCTTTTTTATTTAATTAAAAGAACAAGGAATTTGCCGCCAAGACTGAAATTCGTTAGAATTTCAGTAATCCGAATCCGCCAAAGAAAAACTTGAAATTGTCATTCGTGCGGCTCCGCCGCCTTTCCAGATTTTCGCGGGGGGATTTTTTCGGCAAAAGCGGTTCGGACTAATTCAAGTATTCTGCACATGGATAGTTTAGTGCAAAAATTAAAAAAAATTGGCGTTGCAAAAAGGGGTCAAGTTGTCCTTACGACGGGACTTAGATCTGATTTTTACATCGATTTGAAAATTGCATATGGGGATCCTGAATTGCTGCAGCTGATGATTTCGGAAGTATTAAAGCGAATGGATAAAAACATAACCTGTGTTGCCGGACTAGGGCATGGAGGAATACCATTGGCAACAGCATTGGCTTTAAATAAGAATCTGAAATTGGTCTTGGTCAGAAAAGAAAAACGCAAGCATGGCAGTAAAAAATGGATTGATGGTTATTGTCCAATTAAAAGCGATAGAATAGTTGTGGTTGATGACGTTCTTACTACAGGCAGTAGCATTAAGGAGATAATTAGAAAAATAGAACCAACAGGCGCTAAGATTATAAAATGTATTGTGATTGTGAATCGATCGCCAAATAAAAAGTTTAAGTTTAAGGTAGAGTATTTAGTAAAAGCTGAAGATTTACTTGACCGGGCTGTGGTGTAACGGTAGCACGAGACGTTTGGGACGTTTTAGTCCGAGTTCAAATCTCGGCAGCCCGACAAGGATGGATTGACAGGTGGAAAAATTATGGGGTCTATAGTGTACCGGTTAACACGGCTCTCTGTGGAAGAGCAGAAATGGGTTCAATTCCCATTAGACCCCCAAAATCAAGTATTCCTAATTTATTGAACAGAATATCGCCGTCGGTTCTATTTTTTTTGATTGTCACGGGTAAGTAGAATGCAGCACAGCAACTCTTGACGGCTAGTCTAAAATGTGCTACAATGAGCAACAATATCAGGTATGTTGCCTGATGTGCTCTGTAGAAAGAGCATAGTAATTCGTTCCTTGAAAGGAGGTTTCCACTATGGAAACCACGGCAGATCAGATCGTGTTCCTCGTCGTATACGGAGCCGCCGGACTGCTCGTTCTCCTGACGCTGACCTTCTCGTTCTTCACCGTGGGTCAGCAAACGGCGGCTGTGACACAACGGTTCGGAAAGTTCGTTCGAGTGGCATCGTCGGGGCTCAACTTCAAGACGCCGTGGATTGACTGGGTGGCGGGCCGCATCAACCTGCGCGTTCAACAGTTGGACGTGAAGGTGGAAACGAAAACCGAGGACAACGTATTCGTCCAGTTCGTCGTTTCGGTGCAGTACTTCGTCATGCCAGAGAAGGTCTACGAGGCCTTCTACAAGCTCGATGACCCAACGAAGCAGATCACTTCGTTCGTATTCGACGTCGTTCGGGCTCGGGTTCCCGGAATCAAGCTCGACGATGTGTTTCAGAAGAAGGACGAGATCGCCGATGCCGTCAAGGGTGAACTCGCGCAAGTCATGGACGACTTCGGCTACGGTATCGTCAAGGCGCTGGTCACCGACATCGACCCCGATGCGAAAGTGAAGGAATCGATGAACGAGATCAACGCAGCGCAACGGTTACGAATGGCGGCTGGAGAGAAGGGCGAGGCCGACCGAATCCTCAAGGTAAAGGCGGCCGAGGCCGAAGCTCAAAGCAAGGCGCTTCAGGGCAAAGGTATCGCAGACCAGCGCAAGGCCATCGTCGATGGACTCCGCGAATCGGTTGCCGAGTTCGAGAAGGCAGTGCCGGGTACTTCAGCTCAGGACGTGATGCAACTCGTTCTGATGACGCAGTACTTCGACACTCTGAAAGAAATCGGCGCTTCCTCGCAGACCAACACGATCCTCATTCCGCACTCGCCGGGGAATCTCAGTGATCTCACCGCGCAGATGCGGAATGCCATGATCACCGCCGATCAGGTCGTGCGGCCGAACAGTAGCGGCGGTGAACCCAAGTCGGCCTAACCGTAATAAGTCAGGCTTTCACAGAGCGAGACATGCATGTGTCTCGCTCTTTTATTTTTCATAAATAATGGTTTAGAGTCACTTTATAAACATACTCCTATATCAGAAATCAGCGACTTAAAAAGCACCGGCAGGGTGCTTTTTATTGGAGCAGATGTCCGAAGTTATAGTTTCAGATCAGCACAGGCGACATATGTGGATATTTCATTGGCCGATTTATGCACGTTTACGGCTAGTTTGCCTTGTGCCTTTAATTGAGCAACGGTCACATTAAGAGTTGTTGTGGAAGTACCATTAACAACGGGTGTCAATGCATATTTGACGGCCCCCGGACTTGGACACTCCCCGACATGAATATGAGCCGGTTGCGAAACACCAGCAGGCACATTCTCTACATTAAGAACAACCTGTGTCTTATTTCCGACAAGCGGTATCAATGTCACCTTGCCATCCTCATTAGAATTATTCTGTTCATCGAGATCAAAAATGACTGTGCCCGCAGGTGTCGGACTTGCGGAAACAATCGGAGAAGGCGACGGGCTTAATGTGACTGTCGGCGACGGCGAGGGACTTTGCTGAACTAGCCCCGGCGTTCGGAAGAACAGGTAATACAATGCGGTTCCAACCACCAAAATTCCTACAATTGTCCAAAGTATTTTCATAATTCAAAATCTATTGATTGCTGATGAAAATACGATGAATTAGTGCTAGGATATGCCATGGTTAAGTTTTTTCAACTGTATAGGCAGCTCAATAAAAAACAAAAGGAAGCCGTTGATGCCATTGAAGGATCGGTTATGGTCATCGCAGGACCAGGGACCGGGAAGACCCAGATTCTGACCCTTCGAATCGCCAATATTTTACAGAAAACAGATACACCGCCGGGAGGGATTTTGGCTTTGACATTCACGGAAAGCGGAGCCAAAGAAATGAGGCGGCGTCTGCGAGAGCTGATTGGCCCGGAAGCCGGCAATGTCCGCATCCATACTTACCACGGCTTTGCAGCGTCGATAATCTCCGAATTTGATGATCACTTTCCACATCTTTTTCGGGCGCAGCAAATTACTGACATCGAGGCAGAACAGCTTATTAGAGAAATTCTAAAGCAAAAAAAATTTGTTAAATTAAGACCGTTCGGCGATCCCAATTTTTATGTTGGTAAAATTATCAGCGCGATCAGTAACGCCAAGAGGGAAGCCTGGACGCCGGAAATAATCAGAGCTTTCGCCAAAAACGAAATCAAGCGAATTCAGGAAGACGAATCATTGCTTTCTTTACGCGGTGCAACCAAGGGCCAATTGAAAGCGGAAGCCCTAAAACGGATCGAGAAATGCGAACGAACCATGATTTTTGCCGACGTTTATGAAGCCTACGAAAAGTCAAAGCGAGACCAGCGCAAAATTGATTACGACGATTTAGTTGTTGAACTATTAACGGTTCTGCGGAAGGACAAACTCTTGTTGAGCCTGCTTCAGGAAAAGTTTCTGTATATTCTGGTTGACGAGCACCAAGATACCAATGATTCCCAAAACGCGCTGATCCAAATGATTGCCGACTATTTCGAAATGCCGAATCTATTTGTGGTTGGCGACGAGAAGCAGGCGATTTATCGTTTTCAGGGGGCCTCGGTGGAAAATTTTATCCGTTTCCGAAATATTTGGAAATCAATGCGGATTATTCCTCTTAAAGAGAACTACCGATCGCACCAAAACATTCTGGATGCCAGTTTTCTGATGATTGAAAACAACTACGGCGACGGAGAATATCCCGACCTGCGCGTCAGACTCAAGGCCGATTTATCCCGCAAATCTAGGCTGATTGATGTTGTCACAGCCGGCAACATGGCTGCCGGAGAGACACATCTTGTCGAGGAAATTAAAAAAACCCTGGCAGATTATCCCTCAAATACAATCGCCGTCATTACCCGAAGAAATCGCGAGGCGGAAAAACTCTTAAGACTATTCGAACAATATGACATTCAAGCTTCCGCTGAACGCGGCATTGACGTTTTTTCCCATCCGCTGGGAACGCTTTTCTTTGATCTTCTTGATTTTTTAGCCGATCCATCGCAAATTGAATCTCTCGCCAGGACAATGGCGGGTGGTTTGTGGGATTTGCGTTTTGACGCACGGATGCAACTGATACGCGAAATTCGCAGCGGCCGGTACGGTCAAATTGAAAAATTAATACCCGCTATCTTAAAATTACGAAAAGAAATGAATCAATCCGGCAGTATCGCTTATCTGACGCTTGCCGGAGAATTAAGCGGCATTAGTCATTTGGCCGCTCGGGATTCGCTCGCGGCTGAAGTCTGGAGGGCCCTTATTTCTTTGGCGTCAGAACTGGCTTTCCGCGGAAATGCAGATGATCCGATGAAATTGATGTCAGCTTTGAAAACTTACCGAGCTTCGGCCGACACAAAAAGCATTAAAGTTTCAAGCGGATCGCCGGAGGCCAGAGTTAGAATTATGACCGCTCACGGCGCTAAGGGCTTGGAATTTGATTATGTCTTTGTGCCATATGCGACTGAAGAATCCTGGATTATCAAAGATCATGGCAACTATTTTGTCCTGCCTCGGGAGAAAGACAACAGTGACGATATCCGAGACATGCGGCGACTGTTTTATGTGGCCTTAACTCGCGCCCGGACTCACGCCTGCCTGATCATACCCCTTGAAGACACTCCGGAACGGCCCTTTGCGCCCCTAAGATTTATAGGTGAGTTGGACGCGAAGCTTATTTCGAAAATTGAATTGCCCGCACGGGCCGTTTTGCCTGCCACGGGCAAAATAGTTAACTCTGAGACTGCAGATCAGCGGCGGTCTAAAGAAATGATTGAGTATGCCAAACGCTCGCTATTGGGACATGGGCTTTCCGTTACGGCCTTAAATCATTTCTGTGAATGCCCAAGCAAGTTTTTATTCAAAAGCATTCTTAAACTTCCTGAACCGCCTTCGGCCAATGCCGAAAAGGGCAACGCCATGCACGAAGCCATGGCTCGGGTTTGGCATCTGTCGGATAAAAATGATTTAACAGTCACCAAGACAATTAAAAAAGCAGTACAGGATTTTATGGCAAATTCTCTTTTGCCGATTTTTGAAAAAGAGCCGATTCTGGAAGAACTCGAAAGACATGCGCCCATTGTGGCAAAATCTTTGATCGGCCATTTTAATCAAACTGGCATCGTTTCAACCGAAGCCTGGGTTGAAAGAGTATTTAGCGGCAATTATCAAAAAAAAGCTATTATTATTAATCTGCGGGGCAAGCTCGACGCGATTCTGGAAACTAAAACCGCCGTTTCCGTTTATGATTATAAGACCCGCGAAGCGTTGAGCGTTAACGCGATAAAAGGCGAGACAAAAAATGGTAATCGTGACTATTTTCGCCAATTGGTTTTCTATAAAATACTGCTCGATAATAATTCAAAATTTAAAAACAAATCAATCGAAACTGCTCTTGTTTTTATCAAGCCCGATGATAAAGGCCGCTGTCCAATTATCTCACTGCCGGTTCAGAAATCCGATTTGGATTCAGTTAAATCCGAAATCGAGTCGCTGATTAACAGCGTCTGGTCGGGTAAAGTGCTGACTGATTATTGCGAAGATAAAAATTGTGAATATTGCCAATTGCGAAGATTGATTAATTAAGATATCAATATAATAGTTCCTTGGAGTCACTATGAAACGTCTCAAGCTTCGCTACCATCAATTCAGGCTCCGAAGAAAATTTCGAAGGTCGTGCCGAGATTTAGCGATAAGCAATTGTGAATCATTAGCAGTTTATGAGCGTCGAGCGCGTGGAGAAAAAACAGTTGATATTGTGACACTACAACGTCATACGGAAAGATTGAAAGTCAGATTCGACTATATTAGACAAATATGTTTAACGGCTGGAATTAGTTCTCAAGAGCTTGATACTGAACTTGATAAGATATACGAGAAAGTCAGAGGGCAAATGAAAATTAATTATGCCCATAGCGCCTAATGGCGCTTTTTCTTGTTAAAAACTCGAATAAGGGATAGAAGGAATAAAAAACGGGCACGATTTGTGCCCGCAGGGGGGACTCGTCTCACCCCTGCGGGTGAGTGAGTTAGAAGCGGCGAGAGAACCCAATCTCCCATACAGCTTCTTGTTTGCGTCCATCACGGACGCGACTAATGGGAGCCGAGAAGCTTACTCCCGGGGTTATATTTAGCCTTGATGTTAGGCGGATGGGGATGCCGACGTAGCCTTGCCCCATCACAGCCGAATCGAAGCCGAAACACCCCGTGTCTTTCTTCAGCAGTCCCCTGTAGGATATGCTCAGTCGCGGAACAATCGTAACTGAACCGCGTAACCCAGCGATTCCCATAATACCTCGAGGCGGGCCACCCTTTCGAACTGGCCCGTATGCCTCGGCTCGAATGTATGGAGCGAGCGTCAGGCGCGGATTAATTTCCACGCTGCGGCTCAACTCGATACTGGTCGTGATAACGTCGGTGATAACGATGATGAAGTAGGATCCATCCACGGCGTAGTCAAAACCGTGGAATTTTCCGGCCTTCCCCACCGTGACGTCAACTTCCTTGTCAAAGTCACGTCGAAAGTTGAGTGCTGTCGATGTCCAGATGTCGGCGTAGACGCCGTTCTTCCACGAAATGAAGACATCTGTCTCCGGAACGAAACCGTCATAGAAGACGGCACCGTTCGCGCCGAGGTAAATCTCCTTCGCGTTTGCGGACAGCGTGACCTCTTGGGCAACCGCGTTACCGACAGTAGCCAAGAGGGCAATCATGGTCGCGAGCGCTTTGATCATGTCTGTCGCCTCCCAGCGACTCTTTGTAAATGAAAAGGGCTAAACACCCTGTATATATAGTATAGCATGAAATATGCCCATTTGTCAATATATTGGGGTTTTGTCAAGCTTTTGGTATTATGAGATTTGAATATGGTACACAATGAAATACGAGAAAAATTTTTGAAGTTTTTCGAATCAAGGGGGCATAAACTAGTACCTTCTTCATCTCTTCTACCGACTGATCCATCGGTGCTTTTTACTACGGCGGGGATGCAGCAGTTTAAGCCCTACTATACCGGTCAGGCCGATGCCCAAGAAGATTTTGGTTCTCTGAACGCGGTTTCAATTCAAAAATGCATCCGGACTTCTGCCATAGGTGAAGTTGGCGACGAATCGCATCTCACTTTTTTTGAAATGCTTGGTAATTTCTCTTTTGGCGGCTACTGGAAAAAAGAAGCCATTGAATACGCCCACGAATTTATTACCAAGGAACTGGGTTTAAATATTGATTACGTTTCTGTTTTTGAGGGAGAAAACGGCATTCCAGCTGACACAGAATCAGAAAAGATATGGAAATCCATTGACCCGACTCTGGAGGTTAGGCGTTTCGGTCGGGAAGACAATTTCTGGGGGCCAACTGGCGAGGAAGGCCCGTGTGGCCCGTCAACGGAAGTGTTTGTCAAGGGAATTAAATATGAAATCTGGAATATCGTGTTTAATGAATTCTATTGCTCAAAGGATAAGAAATTTACTCCTCTCGATATAAAAGGCATCGACACCGGTATGGGTCTGGAACGCCTTACATCGGCAGTACAAAATAAATCAAATATCTTTGAGACGGATTTATTTGAACCGTTGATGTCTCTTTTGCCCGATTTAATTGATATTAGAAAAAAACGGGTTATAAGCGACCATTTGCGTGCCGCGGTTTTTCTGCTCACAGATGGAGTATTGGCGTCAAACAAAGAGCAAGGATATATTTTAAGACGTCTTCTGCGCCGGGCCATGGTTTATGAGAACCAGGCCAATTTGCCGCCTCATATTTTTGAAGATATTATAGCCAAAATAATCGAAATTTACGGCAATGAGTATTCAGAATTGAAAGCTAAAAAAGATGAAATTATGAATTCATACCATACCGAATCGAATAAATTCATGAAAGCTCTTTCATCGGGAATCAAGGAACTTCAAAAGACGACGGTCATTGATTCTGAATCGGCATTCAAACTTTATGAAAGCTATGGTTTGCCATTTGAGGTTATTAAAGAAGTGGGCGCCGAAAAGGCATCCAGTTTAACTAGAGAAGGTTTTGAAATGGAGAGAAAGCGTCATCAGGAAATTTCACGAGCCGGGGCGGAAAAGAAATTCGGCGGGCATGGGATAGTGGAAGGGGATTTGACAGCCGCCAATAAAGAGGAGATGTGGCAGAAAACCAGACTCCATACCGCCACCCACATAATTGTCGCCGCGTTAAAGAAGGTGCTAAAACAAGATTTGCCGCAAGCTGGGTCTGATATCAACGCGGAGAGATTGCGATTTGATTTCACATTTCCCAGAAAGCTTACTGACGATGAATTGCGCGAAGCCGAAAAAATCGCCAATCAAATCGTTGAGCAAGAT